>VAPA010349548.1_pt1 | contig 11682 bp, 15 predicted proteins | sample 3395041 | NCBI WGS metagenome assembly VAPA01 (sample SAMN08290432, study PRJNA428436) | hydrothermal vent metagenome | isolation source: Deep-sea hydrothermal vent chimney | place: Indian Ocean: Southwest Indian Ridge | depth 1973 m m
ATCATAAAAAGTTAGAACCTTGTAGAATAGTCCCCGACCAAAACTAGTCATTAGTCAACAGAAGGCTCTATTGAAACGCTTAGGATGGCGCCCCTGGAGGGAGTCGAACCCCCGGCACAAGGTTTAGGAAACCTCTGCTCTTCCTTTCTGAGCTACAGGGGCAGGTATAACTACCGTTATTAGTTATTTGTTATTCGAATAACGTATAACGGACTACGATGCCTTAGGCAGTTCTTTAAATACATACCAGCTTTTAAGAAGTTCTATTGCACGCTGAAGCTGTATATCATCTTTTTCAGATATCTCTACAGGTATAGTCTTCAAGCGCATATCTTTTTCTTCCTCTATAACCGTATCATCAGTGTCTTTTTCTAATTCATTTTCAAGATGTCTCTCAAGATCCTTTTCTCTTATAATTGGATGACTCACTATTTTTCCTTTTCCATTAAGCTTGACAATAATATCAGGTTTAATTCCTGTTACCTGAATAGATCTTCCTTTTGGCGTATAATATCGTGCATTTGTAAGCTTAAGCCCTGAACCATCACTCAAAGGAATTACTATCTGTACAGACCCTTTTCCAAAAGTCGTAGTTCCCAGAACCACTGCAGTGCCCCAGTCTTGAAGCGCTCCGGCCACAATCTCTGAAGCACTTGCACTGCCTTCGTTTACCAGCACAATCATCGGATACTCATATTTCTTGGTGGTCCTGCCTGAATAATAATCTGTTTTGTCCTTTTCCGGATCTCTCCCCTTAACAGAGACTACAAGCGTATCAGGAGGCAAAAACTGACTTGCAACATCTATGGAAACTGTCAGAAGCCCACCGGGGTTGTTCCTGAGGTCTAAAATAATGGCGTTTATACCCTCCTTTTCAAGTGAGGCCAGTGCCTTTTTAAAATCTTCCCCGGTTCTTTCCTGAAACTGGGTCAGTTTTACATAACCGATTTTATCGTCTATCACTTTGCTCTTTACACTTTTAATCTTGATTATATCTCTTATAATGATAATGTCTTTGGGCTTCTCCCACTCCTCCCTTGCTATTGTTATAGTTACAGAAGTTCCTTTTGGCCCGCGCAGTACAGTTACTGCCTCGTGAAGGCTCATATCTTTAGTTGACTCTTTATTTATCTTTATAATCTTGTCGCCTGCCTTTACCCCGGCTCTATAAGCAGGGGTGTCTTCAATTGGCGCAATAATTGTAAGCATACCATCCTTGATGCCTATCTGAATTCCGAGACCTGCAAATTCTCCTTTGGTGCTAATCTGCATTTCCTTATAATGCTCAGGTGCCATAAAAGATGAATGCGGATCCAGCGAGCTAAGCATCCCTCTTATTGCTCCGTATATCAGGTCCGTATCATCTACCTCATCTACATAATTTTTCTTTATTATAGTTATGACTTCTGCAAAGGTTTTGATTTTTTCGTAAGTTTCGCCTTCGGCATTTACGATTCCTACACTCAATCTGCCAATGTATATACTCGCAAAAGCCACAAATAAAACAGCAATCCATGAAATTACCCGCTTTTCTTTAAACATTTTTGTCCTCCGTTTTTATTTACCCTTCTTTTTCTTCTTCAACCATTTAATGGGATTAACAGGTTTTCCTTTGTATCTAATCTCAAAATACAGACTTGGCACATTTAGTATGCCTGATTCTCCAATTTTTCCAACTGCTTGTCTTCTTTTAATTATACCACCTGTTTTATGAAAAATCTCTGATAGGTGAGCATAAAGTGTGTGATGTCCGGCACCGTGATTAATAATCAACAGCAAACCATATCCTTTAAACCAATCAGCATAAACAACACGGCCACCGGCCACTGCAAGCACTGTGTCCCCCGTACCGGCCTTGATTTCTATCCCTTTTCTAAAGGTTGTTATATTAAATGCGGGGTCATTATATTTACCAAATGACGCTATAACTTCTCCCATAATAGGCCATGGCAAACGACCTTTTAATACCTTAAAACCCTTTCCTATAACTGACAAAGGCAGCTTTTCTTTTTCGAGCTGTTTAATCATCTCCAGCAGGTCTTTTGACGACTCTTCAAGCTCTTTAACCATCTTTTCATAGTATTTGCGTTTACTTTTTAAGGAAGCAAATAATTTGTTTTTCTTTTCGCGCTCTGCCTGTAATTCTTTGGTTTTTTTCTTAACGTTCCTCTTGTTCATTTCAAGGTCTTTCCGCAGTATTTCCATGCGTTTCATTTTAATATTAAGTTCATTTATTTCATTGTTGTATATTCGCATCTGTTTGCTATCATAATAAGCAATAAAGCTGATATATTTGCTTCTCTTAATTAAGTCCTGGTAATCCTTTGCCGAAACCAGTATAGAGACAATATCCCCGCGCTGCTGTTTGTAAAGACTTTTAAGGCGCTCTTTTAAGAAGCTTTTTCTTGTTTTTAGTTTTCCGTTAAGCAGTGTGATTTCATTTTCGAGACGTCTGATTCTTGAACGTGTTTCAGACAAACGCTTATCATAATATCTTAATTCCTCCTGCTTCTTTCTAATTGTTTTATTTATCTGCTCTATTTCTGACAGTATGGACTTCTCTTTTTTAATAGTCTGCGTTACCTTGCTTTTTTCCCTGCGCAGCTTTTTTTGGATTTCCTTAAGTTCTTTCTTCGGATTGGAAGCCAAAACACTTGAGGGCAGCAGACAATCTGCAGCAAAAATCAACACCAATAAAGAAAAAAAGATAACTATTAAAAAGGGGAGATGTCTGTTAACTGGCAAGCGTTTTTGATTTAACTGTTGACCGCAAACAAACAATTTTAATACCTTATCTTCCCAACAGCAAAAAAACTTCCGATAAAACTCAAAACAGCTCCTGCCAGAGGGACTGCCAGATACGTTTCTACTGGGAAAAACATCATTACTCCCGTGACCGAAGGCAAAAACTCGATTATTTTGTATGACACAAACGAATAAAGAGCAAATAGACATAAAAAACCCACAATTCCGCCTAATATTCCGATAAACAATCCTTCCAGTAAAAAGGGGAATCTTATAAAGCTTCTCGTAGCACCCAGGAGTTTTAGAGTTTCAATTTCATCAATTCTCCTGTAAAAAAGAATTTTTATAGTGCTGTAAGTGGCAAATGAAATAGCGATAAATATTATAGTGCCAAGAAGCATGCCGACAATCTTCATTCCTTTTGACATGGTGTTTAATGATGCAAGCCATTTTTCTCCGTATTGAACGTCTTCTACGCCGGACATCTGTTTTATTTGAGATGCCTTTTGTTCTATTCGAACGGGGTCCAAGGCCTCTCTTTTGAGTTTCAACTCGAAAGACGAGGGCAGGGGGTTTTCTTCAAATCCCTCAAGTATTGAAGTCATTGTTCCCAGTGTACGCCTGAGTTCTTCAAGGGCATGCTCTTTTGATATGTATTTTACTTCTGCTACATCGGTATCCTCCTTAAAAAACTCACTCAATAAACCCTCTTCTTCAGGACTCAAATCTTCTTCGACATATACCACAAGGCCAAAACCTTTAGACCACCGTTTAAGTGTAGAGTCCATATTTAACGTTACTAAAATAAAACCACCGAGAATCAGTAATCCAACTGCAATAGTTAGTATCGTGAGGACATTTATCCATTTTTCACGCCACATATTTTTAACAGCAGTTTGAAAAGAATATAAAAAAATTTTCAACCGACGGCCTCCTTTACAAATTCACCATCTTCTACAGAAATTACCCGACGGCCTGTCCCCAAAAAAAGTTCCTTGTGATGAGTCGCAATGAGAACTGTAGTACCCCTGGCATTTATCTCCCTGAAGAGTTTCATTATTAGATCCGAGGTATCAGGGTCGAGATTGCCTGTAGGTTCGTCAGCAAGTAATACAGTAGGTTTTGACACCATTGCTCTTGCAATTACTATTCTTTGCTGTTCTCCCCCTGAAATGTGTTGAGGAAAATCACGTGCCTTGTGCTTTAAACCTACGTCTTTAAGCACCTCGTTCACTTCTTCCTTTATTTCCCTTGGATGCAAGCCATGAATCCTAAGGGCAAGAGCTATATTGTCAAATACATTCTTATTAAGCAATAACCTGAAATCCTGAAAGACGATACCAACGTTTCTTCTCAAAAATGGAATAGTTTTCTGCATTAATTCCCCTACATCCCATCCTGCAACAATTATACGGCCTTCATCAGGCCTTTCTGACCTATAAATAAGCTTTAGTAGTGTTGTTTTTCCTGCTCCGCTTGGCCCCGTAATATAGGCTAATTCCCCTTTTTCAATTGAAAACGTGATATCTTTAAGGGCTACTTCGTTTTCATAATATTTTGATACTGCAAAGAACTGAATCATTTCTTTAACGCCTCTTTGACTACTTCTATAATATTGTCGGCAGTAAGACCATAGAGTTTTAATAATTCATCGGGGCTGCCAGAACATCCAAATAAATCTTTGATTCCTACACGCCTGACAGGGATTGGATAATTTTCCGCGAGGAACTCACATACAGCACCGCCAAGTCCGCCGATTACCGAATGCTCTTCAGCAGTTATAATGACTTTAGAGCTCTTAGCTGCCGAAAGCAATGCCTCCTCATCAAGAGGTTTTATTGTAGACATATTAATAACACCTGTGTCTATACCCTCACTTGTCAGTATCCTGGCAGCTGACTTAGCTATATCTACCATAATTCCTACCGCTACGATATTAACATCTTTTCCTGTACGAAATACATAGGCCCTTCCGATTTTAAACTCATAATCATCCGGCATTATGTACGGGACTTTTGCCCTGCCGAGCCTTACATATACAGGACCCTTATACGTTGCTATGGCATTTATAACAGAAGAGGTTTCAGCAGCATCAGCCGGGACTATCACAGTCATGTTCGGCAAAACCCTCATTAAAGCTATATCTTCAAGCGCCTGATGTGATGCTCCGTCTTCTCCAACGGTTATCCCGCCATGCGTCGCAACAAGTTTTACATTAGTATTTGAATAACAGACAGCAAGCCGTATCTGATCCCAGGCCCTGCCAGTCTCAAAAACAGCAAAAGTAGATGCAAACGGCATTTTCCCGGTAAGAGCCAGTCCTGCAGCTGTTCCAATCATATCCTGTTCTGAAACGCCAAGATTAAAAAATCTCCCCGGAAATGCCTTTGCAAATTTGCTGGTCCTTGTTGAGCCTGAAAGGTCTGCATCAAGAACTACAATATCCTGGCGTTTCTTCCCCAGCTCAAGCAGAGTTTCTCCATACGCATCCCTGGTCGCCTTTGGTTTTCTTTCTGTGTCCTGTGTTCTGACTTCTGCCTTCATCCTGCTTGCTCTCCCTCATTAGATGTTAAAGCCGTTCAAGATAGTTCAATTTAGTTCAACGTAGTTTAAAACAGATCAATTTTAAACTATTTTGAGCCACGTTGAACCATTTTAAACTTTTCCCCTGAGCTCCTTAATTGCTTTTTCAAGCTCTTCCGGTGTCGGTGCAACGCCGTGATATTCTACCTTACCTTCAAAAAAAGATACACCTTTTCCCTTTACTGTATGCGCAATAACAACAGTAGGTTTGCCTTTTGTATTTTCTGCTTCATCAAAAGCCCTCAGAATCTCTTTCATTTTGTGGCCATTGATTTCAATCACGTGCCAGCCAAAAGCAGCCCATTTTTCATGCACTGGAGCAATTCTCATTATTTCCTCAACCGGACCGTCTATCTGAAGACCATTATTATCAACGACTGCACATAGATTATCAAGGCAGTAATGGGCTGATGTCATCGCTGCTTCCCATACCTGGCCCTCCTGAATTTCACCATCACCCAAAATACAATATATCTTTGCAGGAATTCTATCCAGTTTTAATCCAATAGCAATACCGTTTGCTACAGAAAGACCCTGCCCCAGAGAACCTGTTGATATCTCTACTCCGGGTAAAGATTCACTGCAGGGATGACCCTGCAAAGGACTCTGTACTTTTCTCAACGTACCAAGCAGGTCTGCGGAAAAATACCCTGCTTTTGCAAGGATTGCATAGAGTAGGGGGACAGCATGTCCTTTTGACAGAATAAACCTGTCTCTTTCTTTCAACTGCGGGTTTTGAGGGTCAAAATTCATTTTCGAAAAATATATGGCTACAGCCACATCTACAGCAGACAACGAACCGCCGGTATGGCCTGAAGCAGCCGCGGTCAGCATCTTCAGGATATTAATCCGCACTTCTTTTGCTATGTTTTCAAGCGTCTGGATGTCTGTAATCTTCTTGTCTGTTATTGAACTCATTTGTTATTGCTCCCCGTTACTATCTGATACATTAAATCTTCCTTCTAACAATGCCTTAATCATATTTTTATGTTGATTTTCCATCAACTGCCTGACGGTTTTCTTAGAATTCTCCTCATGCAATATGTCCGCATAGTCATGCTTTTTTGAAGCTACAATCGAGCCCTTCAGGTAGATAAATGTTGTAATCACCGGTTTATCAAGTCCGGAGTTTTCAGTCTGGACATGATACACATCATCCTTATAAACAATATTGTTATTGAAACCAATAAGCACGTTTAAAAATTATAAAACGATAAGGTGTTTATAAGCAATAGGTTTCTATTTCTGGGCCTTCTGGATATTTCTGTGGACAAAAATAACTATTGAAGCTTGGAATTAAAATTCATATCTTAATTGTAAATAAATATTATCATTGTTGTCCAGTTGCCCGAACTGGTTCCATGTCTCGCCACCTCCAAAGACATTTGCTCCTATTGCAGTCCATATGTTGTCAGAGAAATTATATTTAACTTCAGGTATAAACATATAATCTCCGTCTGATAAGCTCCAGAAGGAAAAGAAAGACAATCTCAGCGTCTGGTGCATAAATAAATGTGTAAGCCTTAGCGTAAGGAGGTCCTGCAATCTTTTTTCCTTAGGAAATCCAGAAGGTAAGTTAATCTTATACTGATTATAATCATACATATAGACTGTGTAGTACTGCATACTTGCTGTGAAATCCTCCCACAGCTGTCTTTGATAGCCTATAAGAAATCTTGTTGATTTATTAGGAATCATAAGATCTGTGCCTTTTCTATCCTGTCTTGAGTCATAATAACCGCCTTCAAAACTTACAATGCCATCTAAGGCTCTTCCCTGCAGGCTTGCTCCGTAGACAGAGAGTTCAGGATAGAAGAGCTTTATTTTCGTTGGAGCAGTAAGACTGTCAGGAAGCATAGAAGGCTGCCTGTAAAAACCCCTGTAGAAATACAACGAGGCATCAAACCCGGCTATATCACGATAGAGTCTTAAGGCAATCTCGGTATTCTCCATGTTAGTTGTGGGTTCTTGCTCTCTGCGGTTTATAACTGTAGGCATCGGGTCATACATCCAGAATCTCTTATTGTTCGGATGGACATTAGGCTCAAAAAAAGGAATGATAACCAATTCAGCGGAAGCAAAGGAAGGATATATGCCTATCTTGATGCCATCAATCCCTTTTTTAAGATATTCCATTGGTCTGCCTGAGAAGAATGCTTCATAGTCCTTTGGAAAGACATCATTTATAAAGATTAAATCACCTAAGCCCCATGTAATTACCTGACGACCAAGCCGCAAGTCCCAATTATCAGAGAGATAATCCAGATAACTTTCTCTTAATTCTAATTCTGATTCTTCACTGATATGGTCGTAAGACAACTCTCCTTTAATAAACAAATAAAAAGATTTTTTATTAGCACTAATTTTAAGTTGTAGTTTTTCCTCTGCCCATTTTAAATCACCGCCATCAGGATTTGACCCATCCAACCCCACAGAATAATTCCCCTGAAAAAAACCATGAATATCTATATCTTCTGCAAATGTTGTATTTGAATTCAGAAGTACTGACAGAGCGAAGATTAATCCGATGATTTTTATATGCACGAATTATCTCCCTGCAGAAAAACACATAAATCCTGCTTCTGATAATAGTCGGTTTTTAGGCGCCTCGTAGTAATGACTTTCTGACTTACTTTTCATTCTTTACGCCGAGAAGCCTTAAAAATACCATCATTGGACACCAGTTTGTAAATCCTGACTGGAAAAGACTAAACCCAACAAGTCCGGTCATAATAAGCCAGTACGGCGAGTGAGCTAAAGAAAGCCCCAGACTAACTAAAACTACTGCTCCAGCTATAAGTCTTAGCCATCTTTCCATTGTCATCCTGATACCTCCTTATCTGTTTTAATCTACCCACTTTTTCAGCGGTCTCTTGAGAAAACGTTCACTAAAAAGTTTGTCCTCAATTCCAGTGTTATAATCCACTTTTATAAATGCAGTTTCTGTTCGGTGCCCGCTCTGGATGTTTTTCATAGTCCTTTTTGTGATTGTTGGAAAACCCTTGATATCTTTAACCTCATCTGCGGTAAATACTCTATATAACTCACCATTTCTGTCATAATATTCTTCTTTCAAAGGAAGAAAATTGTTTTTATTAATCCATGAAAGTTTGTAGCTGTAATCCATATCCCCGGCTTTAGGAGTGCTCTTTATTACAAAAGAATCCTGTCCGCTGAATTTCTCTTCTGTCACCATTGCGTGGGTATCATCCTCTATATCCCTCCCGGAAACATCTTCGTATGTGAAATCCGAGCCAACAAAACTTGAGGTCTTGTCCCTTGCCGCAATCCTCTTTGTCATGTTTATTGCAGGGATGAACAGCCATCTGTCATCATCTTTCCCGGGGTATTTATAGACCATAAAGGTCATGTTTTTTACGTCTGCCGGCTTAAAGAAATACATAAAATACTTCTGCTCTCCTCCTGTTGGTCCATAATTTTTCCTGAGCATTGTCATCTCTCTTATTCTTTCCTTACCGCTCTTTGTGATCAGCTTCATCATGACCCTTGCCTTAAAATCCCTGCCCTGGTAAATAAATGCCTGCTGTGATCTTTTGACCACTTCATCCGCAGTCAGCGCAAAGACCTCAAGCGGCAGAAACAATAGAACCAGTATGATTAATAATCTCTTCATTTATTCCTCCATATTATTTTTACGGTTTCCTCTTTCTCTCATATATCTCAACTACATAAAAAACAATTAAAATCATCACTAAAAGGCCACCTATTACAACCCAGTGATTAACATCTAACAACTGATCAATAGTAAAATAGCGAAGCATCCTGCCTTTCAAAATTGTATTTTTCAATAGAGGATATATATGCGCATATAAACCTACACCTACTAATCCGCCTAATACTATTCCTACCAGGGCATCGATTTTACCAGTGCATACAGCACCGGAACCACTTCCAGGTCAATAGCCCAACAGTGCCATTCCAATACCGAAAACAGCACTACCTATCAACAGCCTTGCAGGGAAAATAGGAGTCATATGAAGCAGTGCAGCATTGATATCCACTAAAAAGTAAACACCTATAGAGCCTACAAGCACTGCGGAGAGCATAACCTTAAGCATGGTAAAATCCTTGAGTAAAAACTGCCCTACTATTGTTTCGTATCTCGTAAGCCGGCCCTTATCTAAGAAAATACCAAATATTATTCCTGTAACTAAGCCTAAAATCAGTCTGGGAATCCCTATTATTTCCAATGGACCTGTCATTTCACACCTCTATATATAATTTTAGTGGTTATTATTCCTGTAATAAATACAATCATGAAAAATATCCAGCCGGAAAGCGCAAGCTGAAGAGAGCCGTTTATACCGTGCCAGGCAGTACAGCCTCCTGCTAATCTGGCACCAAATAAAAGCATTACTCCACCCAAAAAGGCAGTGATTAAGCGCTTGGTTTTACCTGAACCAAAACGGCTCTTCCAAAGCTCAGGCACAACCTCTTTTTTAAATGTGCCTGACATCTTAGAGGAAATAAAAGCTCCTATGAATACTCCCAAAACCAGCATCCAGCTCCAGTCAACCCCAATGCCTTTTATCACCGCAGGCATAGTCTTCTGAATATATTCATTGCCTCTCACATATTCTGGAGCAAAAACTTCCTGTATCATGGCTGTAGTCTGAGAAAAAGCTTTGGAAAGACCCATAGGTCTATCAGCAGTATAAAATGTAGACACAGCAAGGAGCCCTATCAAAGCCCCTGCAACATATGGATTCCAGGACTTTCTCCGTAAAAATTTCATAATATCCCCTCCTTAGTTTTTATGTAGTAAATTAGTAACCGTACATTATTCTAAAAGTTTTTGCCTCATTAATTATACCCTTCATCTCAACGCCCATTTCACTAGCTATTTCTGTCAAGCTTTTACTCTCTCTCATTATTTCCACAAATCCCATATCTGGTTTCTTTAGAAAGCTTCGTAAGAACATTGATTTATCAGCAGTACAGGAACTGATAGATACCACAAAAGAGAGTGTAAACATCATAATTAATTTTTTTTAATTTTGTCTTTTTCATTTAATCTCCATTAATTAGCTTTATTGAATATTTTTTTCTTTATATATTAGATATTATTTACCTCGTTAGAAATAAGAAACAAATTTCTAACGGGGTTTACCTTTTTCTAAAGGATAATTCCTTTCCTTAGTAGCATCTATTAACCCTCGCACATATTCAGCAGTCGGATAATCCTTCTGCCACCCGGACATTCCCAAAACCATACCGTATGCATCATATCCAAGCAGCCGCAGGGGAATTATAACTAAAGCCTCGGTAACACCCATGTGACATACAAGAATTATTTTTTTACCTTTTGGAAGTTTTTTCAGATTTTCAGGCTTAAATATCTCATTATAGGGGATATAAATAGCCCCTGGAATATGTCCATCCTTATATTGCTTGCGCGCCTCAGAACCAATCCTGACATCAACTACCTGAAAATCAGTCTTTTTCATTTTTAACCACATATAAATATCATTTGCATTTACATGATAATTACCATTATCAGGTCCTTTACTTACAACTGCATTAATCTTTTCAGCAAGGTTTGGGTCGTTAGCATAGGCAGGAATTGTTATTATTAATACAAGAAACCATCCAAGAAAAATTTTTAGTTCCTTCTTCATTTAATGTTCCCTCCGGTAACCTGATGTGAGGATTATCTTATTATTATATTCGTTCGCTTTTAGCTCACTATCCATCTAAATATCCTCCATTAGATCTTTGATATTTGAATTTTGTATCTTTATTCACAGCCCGACATTACTCGGTAATGCTTTATCTTTTCTACAACCTCCTTCAGTTTTAAGCCTGAGTTTTGGGCTATCTCTGTCCAGTTTTTTCCTTGATTCATCATCTCCACTATCTCTCTATCAGATGTTTTGGAAAGACTTGTGAAGACTATTACTGTGAGTGCTTTACCCGGAGGAAGTTCTTTAACTAATCTCTCAATAACATCGAACTCTACAATTTCAAAGAAGTAGCTCTTAAGCCTTTCCTCAAATGTCTTTATCTCTTGAGGAGTAACCTGCTTCTTATTAACTATTTCTATCAACTCATTTAATTCTTCCTCCTCTCCACCTTTTGGTTTATCAGCAGTACAGGAACTGATAGATACTGCCAAGGAAAGTGCAAACATTGCAATTAAAATATTTTTTAATTTTGTCTTTTTCATTTTAGCCTCCCCTTTTTCTCTTATTGCTTTTTATCTGTCCGAACAGACCTCTAAGGATTGGCATTGTCGGTCAATAGTTTGCCTTTAGTAATAACCCCTTAAAACTCCCAATCAGGGCTGGCAGAAAAATAAGTGTTGTCAGACCGGCAAAAAATGCAAGAGAGCCG
>VAPA010224712.1_pt1 | contig 11673 bp, 11 predicted proteins | sample 3395041 | NCBI WGS metagenome assembly VAPA01 (sample SAMN08290432, study PRJNA428436) | hydrothermal vent metagenome | isolation source: Deep-sea hydrothermal vent chimney | place: Indian Ocean: Southwest Indian Ridge | depth 1973 m m
GAGGGCGACTCAGCTGTCAACCTCGCCTCGAATCTATTATTTTTCATTGGATCAGTCTGTTGCACAACAGAGCCTGTCCGAGAAACACTCCGGCTGCGGCTTACGCTGGCATCCGGCTGGCTGCGTTAGTCTTCGCAGAATGTCCTCGACGTAGCACAGTGGCTACGTCTCCGGGTATTCTGCTCGACCGCCTTGCCATCCAGCGCCAGCGTAACCCTCGCTATCGTCGGTTTCTCAGACAAGCTCTACAGGGATACATAAACGGTCTGAATGAATGAGTGCTGACAAGGAATCGATAAGATACCGAAGGGGCCTTGGACTGAAGGAAGAGGTGGAGCCTCAGCTTCGCTCTCACTACCAGAGCGCCCTGGTCGACCATATCCGATCGAATGGAAACCGGCTCACGATCGGGGATCTGTCAATTTATCTGGCAGAGGAATTCGGTTTCTGCTACGGGGTGGATCGTGCGGTGGAATATGCATACGAAACCCGCATGAAATTCCCGGACCGGCGCGTCTGGCTGATAGGCGAAATCATTCACAATCCTCATGTCAACGAGAAGATGCTCGATATGGGCATCATGTTCCTTTTCGGCAGATATGCACACGGGCGCGGATATGAAGCTGTGTCGAGCGATGACGTGGTCATCCTGCCGGCATTCGGATTGCCGATAGAAGATATGGAGCGTCTCCACCGGATCGGCTGCGACATGGTGGATACCACATGCGGATCGGTAATCGTTGTTTGGAAGAATATTGAACGTTATGCAAGAGAAGGGTTCACATGCATCATCCACGGCAAGTTTTACCATGAAGAGACGATGGCAACCGCGAGCCGCGTCACAGAGAACGGAGGCCATTATCTGATCCTCAGGAATATGGAACAGACAGAACTGGTGTGTGATTACATCAGGGGTTACGGAATGGACCGTGAGAGTTTCCTGGAACATTTCGAGATGGCTGTCTCTGCCGGTTTCGATCCCGACGCCCACCTGGAACGCCTTGGACTGGCCAATCAGACCACCATGCTTATGAGCGAGTCACTTGAGGTCTCAGCGGCTCTGCGTCGGGCGCTGGTTGACCGTTATGGTGAAGAGTTGACCTCCAGATCATTCAGGAACTTCGAAACCATATGCAGTGCAACCCAGGAAAGGCAGGATGCAATCCTGCAACTGCTGGAGGTCCCCCTCGATCTCATGGTTGTGATAGGCGGATACAATTCGAGCAACACAAACAATCTCGCCGATATTGCAGCCGGAAAAGTGGCCACCTATCACATAGACAGTGCCGCGGAGATCCTGACTGGAAATGAGATCCACTATAAGCCTGCAGGCACCAAATATCCGGTTGTTCAGAAGGACTGGCTCAGATCCGGACCGCTGAAGATAGGAGTCACCGCAGGAGCCTCCACACCGAACAATGAAATCGGTGCAGCCATATTCAATATTCTCGAGACCCTCGGGATCGAGCCGCCCGATGTCACAGATTCAGGGATCTGATCCGCTAACGCAGTTCTACGGGATTCTCCTCACCAAAACAGGATGGCCATCTTGTGAAGAACGAGTCGTAAAGCCTCTGAAGGTGTGATGTGTTTACACCGCCGGCTTCACCCTTTTCGAATGAATCTACCGCTCTCCATATGTCGTCGAGGTCCTGCTGATAAACGGTTCGCTGACTGGCGGGAATCTGCAGTGCCTTTCCCTGAAGCCAGACTGCCCTGTCGTACCACTTGACCGCCTCACCTGTCAGCCCGTCCCGCCTCTCAACAGCTTCGATCCGGAACGGATGTTTCTGAGATTGCTTTCTGTTCATATTTTCATGCTACCTTCTGATCTCAATTCACTCAAGGGATTACAGTCATCTGGAACCCGATTCAGAACGAGGCGAGAGCATGAGCGCTCACTATCAGAAATGGACCGTTGACCTGGAGGCGGAATTCGGTCCGGAAGACATCACCGGAAGAGTCGCCCGGCTGGTTTCAGACTCCGGTGTGACCACCGGGATCGTAACCGTGGCAATGGCGGGCTCTACCGGAGCTGTCACGACAATCGAATACGAGCCGGGTGCTCTGCACGACCTGCGCAGGGCCCTCGATACTCTGGCACCGGCCAACGATGATTATGCCCACAATGCCAGATGGGGTGACGGAAACGGTTTCTCCCATATCCGTTCCGCACTCCTCAAGACCAGTCTTTCTGTCCCGGTAATCGATGGCCGGCTCTACCTGGGCACATGGCAGCAGTTGATCGTGATCAATTTCGATAACCGCCCGAGAAGCCGGGACATAGCGGCTGTGGTTACCGGAGAGTGAACCTGCGTGAGTTTAATATTCAGTTCCTAACCTTTCTTCAGATCAAATCGTTGTAGAGGTGGAAGTGGATGAGCCGGACACGATACGACACAGGTGACGAGAGCCTTCTGGCAGAATACCGGGATGGTAGCGATGATGCCTTTACCCAGCTCTTCAGGAAATACGGCCCGCGGATATTCGGATATGTCCTCGGAATCGTCGGTGATGCAGATATCGCCGATGACGTCACCCAGATCGTTTTTGTCAAACTGGCCCGTCGCCCGGAGGCCTATTCGCCAACTGCCTCATTCTCAAGCTGGCTGCACCGGGTGGCCCGTAATGCAGCACTCGATTTCCTCAAGAAATATCGAAACATGGTGGCCCTGGAAAAGCTTGATGAAGAGAGGGGAGAGACAATATCCCTCCAGCTTCAGGCAGATGATGAAGGCCGGCCGGATAGACGCAGTCGTATTGATTCAATCGAATCGCTGCTTTCTGCAGCTATCGAAATGCTCGACAGTACTCAGAGGGAGTCACTGGTTTTGAGAGAGTACAGTGAACTCAGTTACAGGGAGATAGCCGAAATCACCGGACGATCGCTCGCAATGGTCAAACAGGACATTTTCCAGGCGCGTCAGAAGCTGAGAAGGGAACTGGCACCGCACCTGAAGAGGACTGAAACAGGATGAGCCACGGTCACTGGGAAATGCTCGGCAGTCGCTACAGGGATGGCGACCTCGATCGAGATGAACTCGCACGGTTCGAAGAACATCTGGAACAGTGCGAAGAGTGTCGTGAAAGTTTGCGGACGGATACCCTGCTCGCCGGGAAACTGCAGGCGTTGATCAGCAATCGCTATCCGAGTGATCTCGAAGCCCGGACGATGCTACGGATACTCGAAGACAGAGAATCCGTTCTCGGCGACATCAGCCCTGCTGAAAAGGGGAAGTGGATCTCGGCATCAGTAAACTGGTTAAGACATGGCCGGTTCACGATGCCGGTTCCGGTCGCATTGGCAGCGGCCGTCATCCTGGTCTTTCTCGGTGCGGCAATTCTCAGGATTGCGGTTCGCCCGGATTTACAGAGCAGCGGTGAAGCGCTTCTGGTCGAATCAGCCGCAGGTGAAACTGAATATATCGGAATCGGAGCCGCCGAAGCGGAAGTGAGGTCGCTGCTCAACCGGACCCGCACACTCCTTCTCGCTCTGTCGACAGCCAGACCGGATGAAGCAGGACGATATAACCTTGAAGCTGAGGAATCTTTGAGCAGAGACCTGATACAGGAGGTCAGGCTGCTCGAAGCGAGCGATTACCTCGATGAGAGAACAGATATCCTTAGGCTCATCAGGGATCTCGAGGTCATTCTGCTGGATGTTTCAACGTGGCAGGGAAAGGCCGACGACAACTGGCTCGCCGTGCTGCGCGGAGGCATAAGTGATCGCTCGCTTATTTACAGGCTCGCAACGTGGGAATCGATAAACGGAGTAGATTGAACCGGATTGCAGAAGGAGATATGGAATGAAAGTACTCTTGTGGATTGCAGGGGGATTGACGACAGCCGCGATGGGGGGAGCCGGTATGGCTCAGCCATCAGAAAATGGAATTTACGATGCCGGTGTGATTCAGACCTCGCAGGTGGTCGCCGGTATTCAGGATCCTGAAGTCATAAGGAATCAAAAACGACTCCTTCAGATAGAACAGGAGGAGTTGCGCAGGGCGGTCGAAATGGCACAGGAGGTGATCCATGAACCCGACCTGGAAAGAATACTGCACGAGATGGAATGGGCAATGGATCAGGTGGATTATGAGGAGATGCAGTTTGCGGTAGAAGAAGAGATGCTCCAGTTGGAGCATCAGATAAGTGGATTCCAGGACTACGACTTCATGTCCGATTACGAATCCAGTCTTCAGGATTACGAATTTGATCTCTCTGAACTCGATGTCTATCTGGAAGATATGGAATTCGATTTCTCCGACATCAGCTTCGATCTATCCGATCTGGATATCAGAGTACCGGCAATGAGATACCTCGGCCGCAGCAGCCGGCTCGAACTGCTCGAAATGACCTACCAGCAGCAGGATGATCCAGGACTTGCATCTTTCAACGAAGCCAAGACTCTCCTTTTCGATCAGAAGTACCAGGATGCCCGTGAGAGGTTTCTTCAGGTCGTAATGTCATACGCCAATTCCGCCTACGTGGATGATGCTGCTTTCTGGGCCATTTACGCCCTGGAGCAGATGCGGGGGCAGAACGAAGCCGCCTTCAAAGCCTACCAGGAATTCGTTGGTAAATATCAGGAGAGCCCCTTCACAGAGCACGCCCGTGCCAGCATGGTGCAGCTGGCAGGCCTCCTCTACAGGCAGGGGATGGAGGAGTACAAATCCTATATAGAGGAGGCAAGAGAGGATCCCGAAGATGAGATCCGGCTCTACGCTCTTCAGGCTCTGGTCCGGATGGAGGAATCGGACGCCGTAGCTTCCATTGAAGCCGTGCTTTCCGACGGATCGGCATCTTCGAGGTTGAAGCGCGCGGCAGTAGATCTTCTGCGGCGTCAGGATGCACCGGGAGCGATACCGCTCATGGAGAAAACGGCCCGGGAGCACGCCGATCCCAAAGTTCGCCGGAACGCCATCAGCGCACTGGGCAGCAGGCGCAGCAGGGAGTCTTTCGATACCCTGATCCGGCTCTACCAGAATGAGCAGAGTGTCAATGCACGCCGCTATATCTGCGATGCCGTCGGTTCGATGCGAAGCACAGATTTTGCCTCTGATGCTGCAGCATTCCTGGCAGGTGCCGTACAGGACGATGCCGATGAAGACGTTCGCGAACAGGCACTCTCGGAACTGGTGGGATTTGAAGCCGACATCTCGATCTCTTACCTGAAGAGCCTGCTCGACAGCACGACCGAACCGGTCACCCGACGACTGGTTCTCTCTGCCATATCCCGGAGCGAAGATCCCGGCCGTGTTGAGATCCTGATCCGGGAGATCCAGACGGGCGCTGACGAACGACTGCGTCTCTATTCGGTCGAGTATCTTGGACGGGTGGCCGGCCCGGAAGCTCTCGATGCCCTGATCTCGGTGGCCAACTCCGACATGCCGGAGAACATCAGAGTGAAAGCGGTTGATGAAACAGGTGATTTCGAGGGCAGTAAAGCCACAGGAGCCCTGATATCAATCGCCGGCGGCAACACTGCCGAAGCAGTGCGGGCCGAGGCCATAGATGAGCTTGGCAACCGGCAGGTTCCTGAATCTTTCAGTGCTCTGTCGGCGATCGCTGCAGGTCAGAGTGGAAATGACCTGAGAGAGAAGGCACTCTCGGAACTCCGTCAGTGGGGTGGTGAAGCCGCTCAGATACTGGAAGAGATAGCACTCAACGACAGGGAGTCAAACATGCGCCGAAGCGCGGTTTCAGCTCTGGGAAGGCTGGAAGAGGGTGCGGGCTGGGATGGATTGCTGAAGGTGTACCAGAGTGAAGACGAGGCCAGGATCCGGTCGCAGGCACTCGACTACCTCTGGCGGATCAACGAGGAGCGAAGCCTGGATACAGTAATAAGTGCAGCGAAATCGGATCGCGATTCAGAAATCCGCAGGTATGCTGTCCGGATGCTCGGACGCAGTGAAAGCGAAAAGGCCAGACAGGCACTCAGAGATATACTGAACATTCCGCCGGCGAAGGCAGCTTAGTGTACCGTTCCGCACGCCTTGCCGGCATGTTGACAACTGCCCTGACAGTGGCTGCCGGGCTGGCTCTACCTGCGGTGGCTCAGGTGACCGACCTCTCTGGAAGTGGAGGACAATTCGGTGATCGTTTCGACAATGCCGTGCAGCGGGCTGCTGGTGGGGCACCGGGTACCGGTTTCTTTGTCATTTTCCGGTTCGATGGTCTCGTACCCACAGATGTGAAGGCCGGCGGCGGCGGATCGATGGTGATCAACCGTTACGACGGCTGGATCGTGAGTGACATGAGCGGTCTGATGCCCTCGCGGAATGTATGGGATCAGCTCGAAAGCGGTGAGAGACTGCTCGATCTTTCCACAATGCAGATGGCCGATCCCGATCCGGAACCGGCTCTGATATCCCGTCGACTCCTGGCGATCGTCAGGGGGAAGGTCGTTTCACGGGGAGAAGTGAAACTGGAGGATGTCAGCCTGCGACTGCCTGAAGGGAAGATCCGTCTGAGGGATAGAACGGCAATGTGGATCGGAGATGCAGGTCGATCTGAGCTGGAAACCTGGATCGGGTCTCAGATGGTCTCACTCGATGCTTCTGACGATCGAAGTGTGCGCCGCGATCTTGTCGGGTTGCTGAGCCTGCAGCCCCGGGGTGGCGACGTGTTGAGTATGCTGCAGGCACTGGCCTCGGAAGATCCGGATAGAAGTATCAAAACGGCTGCCATTACCTATCTGGGGCGTCGTCCCGAAGACACAGCAGGTACTCTCACATCGATTCTGTCGGGAGCCGAAAATCCTGAGGAGAGATCTGTTGCTCTCAAGACCTTGGCCGACAGGATCGGGCCGGCCGCCGCCGACCGTCTGATCGAGGCCGCACGGGATGAGGGGGAAGCGGAAGAGGTGAGGAGGATTGCCATAGCATGTCTGGGAAGGATCGATGCACCTGCTGCGAGCGATGCGCTGGAGAACGTATTCAACTCCGCTACTGCCGAATCAGTCAGGAGAAGGGCATTGATGGAACTGATCGAAAAGAGGATCGGTGATCCCGAGATCGTTAACTGGCTTGTGTCTGTTGCCCTCAGCGACTCCTCCCTGGAGATACGCAAGGAAGCCGTCAGACAGATTGGACGTACCAATACTCCACAGGCGCGTCGTGCGCTGGAGGAACTGATCAGGGTCGGCCGTCAGTAGTTTCCGTCCGGAAACCGGTAAACATCCCCCGCGGCCGATGTGCGCGCTTCCGGCAGAAGGAGTCCGGGGGCGCACTTTATAATATACGCTCCCTGTAGTACATTCTCATATGGGAGCCTGCCGGAGAAACACTCCGGCTGCGTCTTACTCTGGCATCCGGCGTCAGCATAATCCCCGCTGTCGTCGATTTCTCCGACAGGCTCCCGGAGATACCGATCATCATCAGCCCGGATTGCAGTCGATGAACCTATTGCCCTGTCACGCAACAACCATGGCATTCGAGCAGCGCCGCATCCCGACCGGCTGCGTTGCGCCTTCTCGGAATAGCACACGGCTATTCCATCGTCGCCGCGCCTTACCGGCCGAGCGCGGCGTCACTCTCGGTGCCGACATTTGTTACGTGACATGACACTGGACGACCGAATCAAATCCATACCTGGCCGGCTCAACTCCGTACTGGAGCGCATAGAAGCAGTCGCGACCGATAACGGCCGCGATCCTTCGTCGGTACAGGTAGTGGCGGTAACCAAGAGCTTTCCGGTTGAGATCGTCCGTGCCGGTCTCGAAGCAGGATTGACGGATATTGGTGAGAACCGTATTCAGGAGGCCACCGGCAAGATTGATCAACTGGGCCGCGATTGTGCTGTCTGGCACCTGGTCGGACACCTTCAGACCAACAAGGCGAGACAGGCAGTACGCTATTTCAATATAGTAGAAAGTGTAGATTCATTCAGAGTGGCGGAGGCTCTGAATCAGAGGGCTCAGGTTGAGAATCTGTTGATGCAGGTACTGATTCAGGTGAATACTTCGGGAGAGGAGAGCAAGTTCGGTGTATCGGCCGGCGAACTCAAGCCACTGCTCGAAAAGGTCTCTGCTCTGGATAATATCATTGTGCAGGGTCTGATGACGATAGCACCATTCGATACCCGTGAAAGCGTTGTGCGTCCTGCTTTTGTCGGACTCCGTAAATTGCTTGAAGAAGCGGGAAGGTGGAATATTCCACGTATCGAGATGAAGCATCTCTCGATGGGTATGAGCAATGATTACAAGTGGGCCGTGGCCGAAGGTGCTACAATGATCCGTCTCGGATCTGTCCTCTTCGGCCCGAGGGAGTGACATTTTGATAATAGTCAGCAATTTTCTTATAGCCCTGGGTCAGTTGTTGAAAACGGTGGCGGGGCTCTACATGATCGTGGTGATTGCCTCAGCCGTCATCACCTGGTTCCCCGTTCAACCGTGGCACCCGGCCGTAAGGATGCTGCGCGGCCTGACAGAGCCGGTTTACGAGAAGATCAGGAAGTACCTGCCGGGTGCCTTGTGGAACGCGGGAATCGACTTTACTCCCGTGATAGTCCTGCTGGCGCTCTACTTTCTGAGTACAGCCATTTTCCAGAGCCTTGTAGATGTGGGCGTGGGCATCCGTTAAGATCACTCAACCGATGCTCCCTTAAAGGAGGACCCCACAGTGCGCATAACTCCAATCGACATTCGCAAGCAGGAGTTCCGCAAGAGCATGCGGGGCTACGATCAGGATGAAGTGGATACCTTCCTATCCATGATCGCCGATGAAATGGAAGAGCTTATCGGCTCCTCTCAGCATGCAAGGGGGGAGGTTTCATCCCTTAATGAACGGCTCGCCGAATACAGGCAGATGGAAGAGACCATGCGGGAAACTCTTATTACGGTCCAGAAGGCCGCCGATGAGAAAAGGGAGATCGCCCGCAAGGAAGCGGAAATGATTCTGAAAGAAGCCGAGATGAGAGCCGGCAGCTGGATTGAGGAAGCTCACAGATCCATCCGGGACATCAAGAAGGAACTGGCTAAACTGAGAGGAATGCGCGACTCGTACGTTACCCGCCTGAGAATGCTTGTGCAGGCGCAGATGGACATGTTGAAACTGGCGGAGATTGAGGAGGAGATGCCCGATGAGACTCTCGATCTCTTCGAGGAGAAGCTTGAGGAGCTGACAATGCGGGCCCGGGAAAGGGTTGCACAGGCCGGTGAGGAACTGCCGGAAGAATCCGATCTGGTTGAGGTCAGGGTTGAGGAGCCGGCAGTCGGGGAAGAGGAAGTGGAGGAGGGATCACCGGATGAAATATCTGAGGAGGTTGCGGTCGTAACGGACGACTTCCGGCTTGTCGATGAACCTGAGGGTGATGCGATTGAAAGCCCGGTGGAGGAGGACCGCGAAGAGAATGACGATGACGAAGAGGATGACGAGGAAGATGACGATGAAGATGATGAGAAGGATATGGATGATAACGACGAGGTTGAGATAGATGATGACGAGGAATGGGTCTGGGGAGATTCCGAGAACCAGGAGGAGGAGAAAGAAGGAGAACTGTAGGGATTGGAAGAAGAAGGGTAGAAGGGTGTGACAAACGAAGGGCTCTTCGAACACATAGAGGAAGCATCTGCTCTCCTGCTCAAATTGACAGGTGCTGAACCGGAAGTCGGGATAATTACCGGCGCCCGCCTGGAAGATCTGATCAATGCAATAGAAATAACCGCCACCATCTCCTGCGATGAGGTCCCTCATTTTCCCGAAAGCAGGAAACATGTTGAAGGCTGTGGTCTGCACTTCGGGAACCTGAAAGGGAAGCAGGTCGTGGCTGTCGGGAAACAGCTCGACCCCGATCGCGATCATTCAATGGAAAACCTGGTGTTCCCTGTCCGTCTCATGAAGGGAATGGGTGTCGGCATTCTGATTATCTGCGACTTCGTCAGAAGTCTCGAACCGGCCTTGAAGCCGGGCTCCATCGTAATCCTCGAGGATCATATCAACCTGCAGTGGGATAATCCCCTGCTCGGTCCGAATGATGAGAGGATCGGGCCCAGGTTTCCCGATATGTCAGCTGTCTACAGCAGACGTTTGAAAGAGCTTGCACTTAACCTCGCAGATGAAGAACGTATTCCACTTCGTGATGGAGTATATGCTGCCGTTGTGGATTTAAATCTGGTAACAGAGGCAGAATTGGATTTCATTCGCAGTGTGGGTGCTCACGTTGCCGGTGATGGTGTTGTGCAGGAGGTGATAGCGGCAGTACACCAGGGGATGGAAGTCATGGCGTTGTCTGTTGTCATGGATGATCATATGACTGGGCTCGACAGGGCCGTGACCGACCTCCGATCTTTACTGTCGAGGGTGATCGAAAAACTATAGCAAGGTGCACCGCTCCGTAATTACGGTGATGTATCGGCGCTTGAATGCCGGCGTAATTGCTGAACGGTGTACTAAATTCCCTTGCAGACCGTGAATGTAAAAAGGTGATGAGCGAAACAGATAAACAGAATAAGTGCCCTTTCCATCCTGTTGAGGAAGTGAATCACTCCCCCTCCAGGGAGGAGAAGATCCTTCAGTGGTGGAGGGAGAACGAAATATTCCGGAAAACGATCGATATCCGGGAAGGCGCTCCGGATTATGTCTTTTATGAAGGCCCGCCTACGGCCAACGGCCTGCCCGGAGTTCACCATGTGCAGAGCCGCACCTACAAGGATCTGGTCTGCCGGCTCAAGACCATGGAAGGTTACCGGGTCATCAGGAAGGCTGGTTGGGACACACACGGCCTCCCTGTCGAGATAGAAGTCGAAAAGCAGCTGGGGCTGAAGCACAAGGCAGAGATAGAGGAATACGGTATCGCGGAATTCAACGAGAAGTGCCGAACTTCTGTTCAGGAATACGAAGAGGACTGGCGGAAGTTGACCGAGAGGATCGCATTCTGGCTCGATCTGGACGATCCCTTTTTCACTTTCAAACCGGAATATGTGGAAAGTGTCTGGTGGATCCTCTCACGCTTCTTCAAGAAGGACCTGATCTATCAGGGGTACAGGATCCTCCCGTACTGTCCACGCTGCGGAACACCACTCTCCAGTCACGAGGTCTCACTCGGTTACGAATCGACCGAAGATCCTTCGATCTATGTTCGTTTCCCGGTCAAAGAACCAGGTCCCGCCTCAGGCACTCTGGCCGATCTGCCGGAGGGTATGCAGCGGAGTCTGCTGGTATGGACCACAACGCCCTGGACCATGCTCAGCAATACCTTCACGGTTGCCCATGCCGATCTGACCTACGTTGAGATCGAAGTCGACAGATCAAGACCATTCCTGACCCGCACCCTCGATGGTCTGTACGGGGAGGGATATAGCGATGGAGTGCGTGATGCTGTCGATGCCCCTGAGGGGAGGGAGCGCCTGATACTGGCCCTGAACAGGGCTCTGGTCATATTCGGCAGGAAGGAAGAGTCGGGCTCCTGGAAGGAGGGTGTGGAAGAGGTGACCCGATTCAAGGGAGCGGAACTCGTCGGTCTGAAATATCAGCGGCCCTTCACTTTCATGGAGATGGATGAGAGCATCACCAACCGGGTTGTGGCCGACGAATATGTTACCGATGAGGATGGAACCGGCCTCGTGCACTCTTCGCCGGCCTACGGTGAGGATGACTACAATACCGGTCAGAGGGAGGGGATGCCGATAATCGAGACGGTTGACAACGAAGGGAATTTCAAGGAGGAGATCACACC
>VAPA010263254.1_pt1 | contig 11664 bp, 9 predicted proteins | sample 3395041 | NCBI WGS metagenome assembly VAPA01 (sample SAMN08290432, study PRJNA428436) | hydrothermal vent metagenome | isolation source: Deep-sea hydrothermal vent chimney | place: Indian Ocean: Southwest Indian Ridge | depth 1973 m m
AGCGAGAGCATCATCCTGGAAGTGCTGGACGAGCGGGGTCAGCCGGTACCTCCCGGTGCAACAGGAGAAGCGGTCATGACCGCGCTGGAATCCTTTGCCCAGCCGTTCATACGCTACCGCACCGGCGATATGGTGCGCATGGCGGACGAATCCTGCCAGGCGGGACGCGGGCTGGATGTCATTGCCGAGGTGCTGGGTCGCAGCACAGACTTTGTGGTGCGGGCAGATGGCACCATCATGCACGCGCTGGCGGTAATCTATGTGCTGCGTGCGGTGGCCGGGGTGGGGGAGTTCAAGATCGTGCAGCACACAGTACGGGAGTTCGAGGTCCTGGTGGTACCCAACGACAGCTGGCAGGAGTCTGGCAGGACAGAGATCGAAAGCGGATTGCAAAAGCGCCTGGGTGGCGATATCCGCGTCGATTTGCAGCTGGTTGAATCTATCCCGGCAGAAGCTTCCGGCAAGCATCGTTATGTGATCAGCCACGTGCCCCTGTCTGATGGCCTTCAGCTGGCCACCCAGGTGTCGATTAACTAGTCGAGCATAGAACCGAACGCCATGGATATCACTAAACTAGCCGCTCTCCCGTTCCGCTACCGTCCCTGGCAGCCAAGCCATGCACGGCTTATTATCGGAGACCTGTTCAAGCCGGCATCAGAGTCCGGGCAGGAACATGAAACCCATTTGCGGGGTGCCATTGACTGGCTGTGCCGCGCCCAGGATGTCAGAAACGGACAATCTGATGCCGGCGGTGTGTCTGCAGGCTGGAGTTTTGAGGACGGCTGGCTGCCCAGCTACCCGGAAACCACGGGTTATATTATCGAAACGTTTCTTGCCGCTGCCGATATTCTGAAACAGCCGGAACTGGCTGAGCGTGCAGAACGCATGATTAATTGGGAGCTATCAATCCAGCTTCCCGACGGTGCCTTTCCCGGTCATTTCGCAGAGGCGGGCAGTCGGCCGGTGATCTTCAATACGGGCCAGATCATGCACGGAATGGTAGCCGGTTATACGCAGCTGGGACGTGAGGACTGTCTGCAGGCGGCGATCCAGGCGGGTCACTGGCTCAGGCAGCAGCAGGATGACGATGGTTGCTGGCGCAGATTTGAGCACAACGATGTGCCCCATGTGTACAACACGCGGGCTACCTGGGCGCTGCTGGCAACGGGATTGCTGGCAGGGGATGAGGAACTGGTAGTTGCGGCAAAACGCAATCTGGAGTGGGCGCAGACCCGGCAGACCGCGAGCGGATGGTTCGCTTCCAATGCCTTTACTCCGGAACGCTCGCCATTCACCCACACCATTGCTTATGCCATTCGCGGCTTTATGGAGTCAGGGGTGCTGCTTGGCGAAGAGCGATTCCTGCAAGCCGCCGTGACCGCGGCCCGCGCCCTGGCGAACGTTCAGCGGCAGGACGGCTGGCTGGCAGGCGCCTACAAGGACGGCTGGGTTGCCGATGCCGGTTACTGCTGTCTCACGGGTCTTGCGCAGATGAGCCTGAACTGGACCCGGCTCGCTCAGATCACCGGTGAGGATCACTTCCGCGCCCGGGCAAGGGCAGGGCTGGACTACCTGAAAACCACCCAGAAGCTGGCAGCACCTGACGCTGCAGTACGCGGTGGTATTGCCGGTTCTTCACCCATCTGGGGTGACTACTCCCGTTTTGAATATCCAAACTGGGCGGCAAAGTTTTTTTCCGATGCGCTGATGATGGATATGACAGATACGTCAGTGCCGCCGGTACCGCAGATTCAAAGTTCACAAAGCCATGGATAAACTCAGAATCCTGGTTCTTTGTGGTCGCTCGCCCAGACACCTCTATGTGGCCAACACCTTGTGTGAGGCCGCAGAAGTCCTTGCCATTGTGCAGGAAACCGGCGGTGAGTGGAACGCACGTAAGGTTCTGAAGACGTTGCGGCCGGACAACTTCTTGCGCAAGGTGTGGCGCTGGCTGCGGGACCGCCGGCGTTATACGGGTAATCGAGAGGGGCGGTTTTTTTTCACCGATGGGCAAGCCGTGCTTGATCATCCTGAACTGGTGAAAGAGGTGTCTCATATCAACCACCCGGACGTGCTTCGACTGGTTGACGAACTCGACCCTGATCTTATCGCTGTTTTCGGAGCATCATTGATACGTGGGGAGCTGCTGCAAAGAGGACGCCTGGGCATTGTTAATCTGCATGGTGGACTTTCACCCGGGTATCGAGGCGCCGATTGCACCTTCTGGGCACTTTACAACAGTGAACCGGAAAAGGTTGGTTGTACGCTGCATTACATTGATGCCGGCATTGACACCGGTCGCCTGATTGCACATGTGAGTCCCGAGGTTGCCCCGGATGATGATGAGTTGGCTCTGTTCTGGCGCAGCGTAAAGGAAAGTGCTCAGGTTTACGCGGAGCTGATGCAGCGGCTTGCTCAGGGGGAATCGCTGGGTGTGAGACAGGAAGGGAATGGACGGCTCTACCAGGTAAAACAGCGTGGCCTGCGCCAGGAACTGGCGGTTGAACGTATGTTACGAGATGGTTCGTTGCGCAATCTGGATTTAGGGGCGAGGGTTAGATGGTTTCCTTCAGAATAGCAACTTACCTGGCGCACGCCTAATCCATACAATGCAATAATAAGTATATTTTGATGTCGATGAATTTATTCCAGTTTCCTGTTGTTAATTCTGCGTTACAGTGTCTTTATGCGGGCGAGATCCTGCGGGTGAAGGTCCAGTAACCATGCGCGATATCGCATTAACAATAATATTTTTCGGTATTCTGCCATTCGTATTCTCCAGGCCTTATATCGGAATCTATCTCTGGAGCTGGTTTGGTTTCATGAATCCCCACCGCCTGACATACGGATTCGCCTACGACTTTCCTTTTGCCCAGATTATTGCTCTTGTAACACTGGTTTCACTTTTCCAGTCAAAGGAGCCCAAACCGATTCCATGGACCCGGGAAACAATACTGTTGATGGTTTTTGTTCTGTGGATGCTATTTACAACCTTTTTCGCCTTCTATCCTGATTTTGCGTGGGAACAGTGGGGCAAGATCTGGAAGATCATGTTGATGATTTATGTCACCATGATGGTGATAGATTCCAGGCAGAAACTGGACTGGCTGGTATGGGTGATCGTGCTGTCTCTAGGGTTCTATGGCGTAAAAGGGGGTATTTTCACCATCCTGGAGGGCGGGGTGCATCGCGTGCAGGGGCCGTATGGCTCCTTTATCGCAGGAAATAATGAGTTGGGACTGGCGTTGATTATGACTGTCCCGTTGATGCGTTATCTGCAAATGCAGGCAAAAAGCGTATGGATACACCTGGGTGTGACCGTGGTGATGTTGCTGACCAGTATTGCTGTCATCGGCACCCAGTCGCGGGGTGCATTGGTAGGCATGGTGGCTATGGGGTCGCTTCTTTGGCTGAAAAGCCGTAACAAAATTTTCACCCTTGTGTCCGTACTTATCGTTGTCGGTGCAGTGGCCGCTATCATGCCGCAGCAGTGGTATGATCGAATGGCGACCATAGAGACCTATGAGCAGGATTCATCGGCGATGAGTCGTATTTCTTCCTGGTGGACCGCATTCAACATCGCAACAAATCGTATAACTGGAGGAGGCTTCGATACATTTCACGAACGGGTATTTGATTTGTACGCTCCGCGCGGTTATACACGTACATCTGATGCGCATAGCATATACTTCGAGGTGATGGGCGAGCATGGGTTTATCGGCTTTGCCATGTTCATGCTGCTTGGCTGGTTCACATGGCATACCGGTAACCGTATTCGAAGGCAGGCCAGGGGCAGCGTGGAAACCAAATGGGTTGCTGATCTTGCCGCTATGGTGCAGGTCAGTATGATTGGCTACGCTATAGCGGGCGCCTTTCTGGGGCTCGCGTATTTCGATCTATATTACACTCTCATTGCGATCATGGTGATTGGTAACATGCTCCTTAAGGAGCAAATTCTCCACATGCGAGCTGCAGCGGATTCCCCGGAGCCTGAAGTTACAGTGGCGGCTGAGCAAGCCGGCAACGGGCATTAAGGAGGAGATGTTAGTGACTTCTACTTTCTTGTACTTCAAACGCGGGATAAATGATGCTTGACCGGTTAGGAAGGTTCTCAAGTGCGCGTTTCATTAAAAGCCCTATCTTTATCGTGGGTGGCAGCCGCTCCGGCACTATCGTCCTGTTAAAGGCAATGGGCACACATGCCCGGATACTATCGACCCCAAGCGAAGATCCGTTTATTACAGATGTGGGGAGGATGGTCTATTCGCTGGAATTCTGCTCTGATGTTGAAAAGCAGTATTATCTGGATACGTTGAGAATATCGCATGGTCATATCTATGACATAGTACGCCGTCTCGCCCTGGAAAGTGCCTTAGGGCCACATTATGGCCTCAAGCAGCTAATAAAGTTATCTGTAAACAACAAAGCAAATCTATTGGGAAAACGCTATTGGTGTACCAAGACGTTTCCCGGATATAATACGGCGCAAGGTCTGAAGAGACTTTATCCTGAAGGCAGGTTTATATGGATACTCAGGAATGGTGTCAACGTAGTGCATTCACGCTGCCAATTTCCTGCCTTCCGTAACCTGCCGTTCGGGGAACATTGCCGACACTGGACAAACAGCATTGTGCGTTTCAAGTATATGCTGGAATTTCCGGAAGCTATTGTCGTACACCAGGAAGATCTTGTCGATGATCCTGAGAAGGTATTCCACCGCATATTTGAACATCTTGGTATCGACCATGATCCAAAGCCGACCGAGTATGCCCTGACTCATCACGTGCACCCGTTGGGTGATGAGTCAACGGCTAAAGGTGTTGACATTAAAAAAACGCTATCTGAACGTCCGCCTGCGTATCAGGATTGGACGCAGGAACAAATGACGATATTCAAAGAAATCTGTGGTGAAGCCATGCAGTTGGCTGGGTATAAAATTGAATTCTAAAAAACCTGATTAGTCTTGTGTTTAATCTGCTTCGTATGCCTCAAGCCATTGTTCCAGCATAAGCATGACCCAGATCATTTTACCGAAATAGGTCGAGTGTTCCTCGGCATGCTGCTGTCGAATATTATGGATATACGCAGCTCGTAGATAGCCGCGATCCTCAAGCTTGTTCAGAGTGTCATCAACGAGCTCCCTGAGTGGAGGGTGAGACAATGCCCAGACACCAAATGGCAGCCCGAAACCGTGTTTGCTCTTGGTGATAATCTCCCGTGGCAGAAGATCCTTTAATGCTTCCTTGAAAAACCAGCGCAGTCTCTGGCCCCTGACCTTGTAGGGAATGGGTAACAGCCCTGAAAAATTGACTAATGCCTCATTCAGCAATGGATAGCGCACCTCAATACCAGCAGCTTCGCACATGTGGGATACTTTGCGCAGGTCATTGTCAGCCAGGGTAAATTTTAGATCCAGATGCAGCATTCGATTGATCGGGTGACCGGAATCCGCCCTGAAATAGGCATCCCGTAACATCTCTTTCGGTATTTCTGGATTCACCGAAGCAAGAAATTCAGGTTCAAACATCTCATCCAGAGGTTGACGATAGATAAAGTTATAGGATTCCATGCGTTCCGGCAGCGGGACTGAGGCCTGGCGGATATAACTTCTAAGTTTGCGGATCGGCAGGACGGCATCACCGCCCGGGATCCCATTGGCAAGCGGTTCAATCAGATGGTTGCGTAAAAAACCAGGCAGTCTGTCGTAGTGTTCGAACACCATCTGTTTGGCATAGCGCTCATTGCCGCCAAAGATCTCGTCGCCTCCGTCCCCTGCCAGCATAATTTTGACGCCATCCCGGGCCGCCCGTTTGGCGCAGAAATAGGTTGGTACGGCTGAGTCGTTGGCAAACGGCTCGTCATAGCTTCTCGAGATCAGAGGAATCGCTTCGAGAATATCGTCGGGTTTGAGGTAATATTCATGGATGGCAGCACCGAAGCGTTGCGCGGCCAGCCGAGCATATTCCATTTCGTCAAAGCCCTCGGCGCCAAATCCGATGGAATAGCTATCCACGGGGTTTTCCTGCAGCTCTGCCAGGATACCGGTGATCGTTGAACTGTCTGTACCGCCACTCAGGAAGGTGGCGACCGGACCATCCCGGGATGATGCCGCAACAGCTTGTCGAAGGAGATCATGGAACTGCTGCTTGCGAGCCTGGAATGATGCCTGGCCATGTTCATCGAAGTGCAACTTCCAGTAGAAGCCTTTATCAATTTGCCCGTTATGAAACTGGACATACTGTGCGGGGAGCAGCTTCTCTACTCCTTTAAAAATAGTTCCGGGGCTTGGTATGTCATGAAAATACAGATAATTGAAAATGGCCTGTGGATCGATGCGCCGGCTGACTCGCGGGTGTCTGACTACGCTGGCAGTGGAGGTTGAAAACGCGAATACCCCATCCTGAAGAGCATAACTCAGGCTGTGAATGCCGATGCGATCGATGGCAGCAAGCGCCTTGTCGCCGTCCAGGATTGCCAGTGAAAAAGGGCCGTGGAGCCGGGAAAACAGCTCCTTCCCGTAGGCCCGATAGGCCCTGATCAGGGCGGCTGCTGCCCCCTGTTCGGTTGCGGTTCTGGAAAGTTCCTTCTCACTCCAGGTTGGTGATCCGACAATCGCTGCCCTGATACCGTCCTGGTGTAGATAGCCCGTCGCATACAGTCCCTCACGGAACCCAAGTGCGCCGGTGCCATCATAGTCACTGCCCGATTTGGCACTCGCAGTTCCACTACATTGTGCAAGCATAGCCTTGATAGCTTGCTGTGACATGTCCGACCCAAGGCCCCTGCCACTCCAGCCGCAGAAACTCCCCATTAGCTACCCTTTTTTATTTGGTCCGGATTAGATTGCTGTATATTATCAAGTATTGTTCTGGATGCTAATAATGTATGAGCGAATTCTGGCTAAAAGTGGATAAAACCCTTCGCTATCATGGCAGGCAGGCAGCTATTGCGCTGCGTGGCGCACGGTGGAATGTTTATCCTGTCAAGGCACAGCGGCCGGTCTTTACCGTTGGATGTTCGCGGGCGGGTACCACCCTGGTCTACAAAACCCTGTCCGAATCACGTGAACTCGGCACTCTGCAGCGGGAAACTCACGACTTCTGGGCAGAATTACACCCGCTGCAGGAAAAAAACTGGGAAACCCATGCACTTGCTGCAAGTGATGCGAGTGAGTATGACCGTGATTATGTAACCCGCTATTTTTATGCCTGGACAGGAAATACACGCTTTGTCGACAAAAACAACCAGAATGGCCTGTGCATACCTTATCTTTATGCGCTGTTCCCGGATGCCTGTTTTATCTATGTGAAGCGCAGCCCGGGCGATAATCTCAATTCCCTGATCGAAGGCTGGGGCAAGCCGGAAGAATTCGCTACCTGGTCTGACGACTTACCCGCCACGCTGGCAATCGACGGTGGTCGCTACAAGCAGTGGTGCTTTTTTCTTGCCGACGGTTGGCGGGACTGTATCACTGCCGCTATCGAGGAGGTTTGCGCGTTCCAGTATAACGCCATGAACAGGGCGATTCTGGATGCCAGAGAGCTGGTTCCGAAGCAGCAGTGGACAGAGATTTTTTATGAAGACCTTGTCCGTGATCCCGTCGGGAGTTTTCAGAATGTGTTTCATCATTGCGGTCTTGTTTTTGATTCACACCTCAGACGTCATACTGAAGACGTCCTGAACATTCCCTACAATGTTTTTTCGGAGATCCGTCTGGACAAGTGGAAGGATGGCCGCGATCAGGAACGAATCGAACGTATTTTGCCCAAAGTTGAGGAAACGGCGGTATTGATGGGGTATTCAGCATAAATAGTCGAGTTACCGCGCTGTTAGAATGGGTGGCGCTACTGTCGTCTGACACAGGTCTTTTTGAACCATGTTGTTGAAGGTTTTGCTTTTGTGGTTTTTTGTCTCCGGGGCACTGATGATTATTTACAGCCGGCGCGAACTGGTTGCCGTGTGGCGGGAGCCCGTGTTACGCCGCCCGGTGCTGGTGATCGAAAGCGACGACTGGGGAGCAGGCCCGCCTGAGCAGTCCGGAGTCCTGGATGAAATTCTCCGGTTGCTGGCGGGCTTTTCGGACTGTGACGGGCGACCGCCGGTGATGACGCTTGGCATAATCCTGGCCACGGCAGACGGCAGCAAGTTCAGGTTAAGCGGCAGTTACCAGCGAAAATCAATCTCGGAAGCGTCTTACGGGCCACTTCTGGAAGTGATAAACAAGGGGATTGAGGGCGGTGTGTTCGGCATTCAACTTCACGGTCTGGAACATTTCTGGCCCCCGGCATTGATGGCGGCGAGCGAAGACAATAAGACAGTCAGGGCCTGGTTGAACGAGGCGCCGTTGGCCGTTACTGAAGATCTGCCCTCAGCGCTGCAAAGTCGTTGGGTGGATGCATCGGTACTTCCCGCACGACCCCTGAGCCGAAGCGATGTGAAACGTGCGGCACAGGAAGAGGTCGATGTCTTTCAATCAGTTTTTGCTGTCATCCCGGAGGTTGCGGTCCCGCCAACGTTCGTGTGGAATCGGGATGTGGAACAGGCATGGGCTGAGGCGGGTGTGGGTGTGATTGTAACCCCGGGCCGGCGATTCGAAACGCGTGACGAAAAGGGTCGCCCAGCGGATGCTGGCGCCCCGATTTACAATGGCCAGCCTGGGGAAAAAGGCATTATTTACCTGGTACGGGATGTCTATTTCGAGCCATCGCTGGGACATAGCGCAGAGCAGGCTGTCACTGCACTGGAATCAAAAGTACGGCTGTGTCGACCGGCGCTGTTTGAGACCCATCGCTTTAATTTTATCGGCACGGAAGAAAACAGAAATCGGGCACTGGCAGAGCTTGAACGCCTGTTGCAGATGGCTGTGAAAAATCATCCGGACCTGGCATTTCTTTCCAGCGGAAAACTGGCGGCGATGCTGAAAAATCGGGATCCGGAATGGCTGGAGCCGCGATTTCGGCGCAGGCTGCATGTATGGATAGCACGTCTTGGAGAATTTACGCGCCTGCGCAAGCTGGCCTGGCTCACTGGCTGGATAATACTCGTGGGAATATTATGGAAGCTGAGTGCATAAAGATGGAGCGGCAAGGCAAACAGCCTGTCCCGAGATTCTCGGTAATCATTCCCGCCTATAATTCGGCTGCCACCCTGGCACGGGCCGTGGAGTCGGTGGTTGCACAGTCCTGGCCGGCGCACGAGGTTATCGTGATCGATGACGGTTCGACTGATGACACCCTGCAGATAGCCGGCAGCTTCGGTGATCAGGTCAAGGTCATTCACCAGGCCAATGCCGGGGTTTCCATGGCACGTAACCGTGGTGCGGAAGCCGCGACCGGGGACTGGCTCGCCTTTCTGGATGCCGATGACTGGTACTACCCGGACCGGCTCCGGTGGCATGCGGAATGGATCGCCGCTGATGCCAGCCTGGATTTTCTGACCGGCGAGTATGAATACCGGCGTGAGGACGGTAACCTGATAGGTGCCTCGATGTCGATGCATTGTTCAGGCCGTGCAATGCTTGAGAAAGCCGATGGCGCCGAACGGGTTGTGATGGAGGCGAAAGAAATCGGGACTTTTGTTGCCGACCACTTCGGGGATATCCATACCCTGAGTGTGCCGCGCAAGATCTTTCACGCACTGGGGGGTTACCCGCCCGGATTCAAGGTGTGCGAGGACGTGCATTTCCTGACACGCCTGTGTGCGGTCAGTCGCAGGGTGGGAGTAATTTGCCGCCCGTTGGGTGTTTATCTTATCCATGGATCCAGCGCGACACGGTCCGATCCGTTGCAAGCCCAGAAATACAACGTGCAGACGCTGCTTGACCTCAAGCGTCTTGCCGGCAGCTTTCCTGCGCCTGTGGAACGCGGCGTCATGGCTCGATTGAGGGCCGGCCGGTTGAATCTTGGCTATGCCCTTGCCAGATCGGGAAAGAGGCGGGAGGCGATAGCTGCAGTCCTGCCTTCACTTGTCGAAACGCCGGGCTGGGCCTCATTACGCAATGTCCTGAGTATTTTGAAGGGATAAGATAACGGTGACTAAACACAGTCATTGCGCCGAAGGGCGGCGCTTGTGCCCGGCGGGTTTACGGGTGCTCCTGCAGGATACAGCCCCACATTTCCGGAAGCAGCAGCCGGGAAAAAGCGGCCACAGGCAGCAAAGTATGCGGGGCCTGTGCCGCTATTAAACTGGATAAGGGAAAGCGAACCGATTCGGGATAGTCCGATTATTGAAGCAGAGATCCGGGTGGAACCGGGTTCCATTCCACGGAGAATCAAGTGACAAGTCAGACAGTAAGATCACGGGCGCCGTTGCGGCTTGGATTGGCGGGGGGCGGGACCGACGTGTCACCCTACAGCGAGTTGTATGGGGGCAATGTACTCAATGCCGCAATCGATATGTATGCCTATTGCACCATCAGCACCAGTAACGATGGCAGCCTGGAATTCCACGCAGCAGATCTTGGTGAAAGCTGGACTTCCACTGCCGCTAGTGAACTGGCGCTTGAAGAACCGCTGGTGTTGCACAAGGCGATCTACAATCGCGTCGTCAGGGATTTTAATAATGGCGAGCCGCTGGCTGTCAAGGTTACCACCAGTGCCGATGCCCCACCCGGAAGCGGGCTTGGAACTTCGTCCACGATGGTGGTGGCGATTCTTCGCGCCTACCAGGAATTATTGAAGTTGCCACTGGGTGAATACGACCTGGCGCAGCTGGCGTATGATATCGAACGCAAGGATTGCGGTCTGGCGGGAGGCAAGCAGGACCAGTATGTGGCGACCTTTGGTGGTTTCAATTTCATGGAGTTTTTCGCTGGTGATCGGGTGATTGTCAACCCGCTGCGTATACGGGTCGAAATCATTAACGAGATAGAGTGCGGTATGCTGCTTTATTTCACCGGACGCTCGCGGGAATCTGCCAACATCATCAAAGAACAGATACAGTCAGCCGGCTCAGGTGACGACAAATCACTGCAGGCCATGCACAGAGTCAGGCAGAGCGCCGTAGAGATGAAGGAGGCGCTGCTCAAAGCCGAGATAAAGACCATGGCAGAGATCCTGGGTGAAGCCTGGCAGGCAAAACGCGATATGGCACAGTCAATTTCAAATCCTCTCATTGACAGGATATATGACCGTGCGCTGGGTGCCGGCGCCCTGTCAGCAAAGATATCCGGTGCGGGTGGCGGCGGATTCATGATGTTGTTCGTCGAGCCGACATCGAAGCTTGATGTGATGGCGGCACTGTCCGGGCTGGAAGGTTCGTTTTACAGGTTTCACTTCACCAAGGAAGGCGCACAGGGCTGGTCCGTATGAAACACGAAGCAATCACAAGACATATAGCCGACTCGATCAGCGTTAAGCAGAAGATTCTAGAAGACGCCGGACTCCTCGACTCCATACAGCAGGTTGCCGGGGAGTGTATCGCAGCCTACCAACGGGGTAAGCGCATCCTGCTGGCAGGCAATGGTGGCAGTGCCGCCGACGCGCAGCATATCGCCGCGGAATTCGTCAGCCGCTATGCCTTCGATCGTCCCGGCCTGGCTTCCATTGCCTTCACGACCGATACCTCGATGCTGACGGCCATCGGCAATGATTACGGTTATGAACAGATTTTTTGCCGCCAGCTCGAGGCGAACGGTACGGCGGGTGACGTTTTTATCGGTATCAG
>VAPA010042296.1_pt1 | contig 11659 bp, 7 predicted proteins | sample 3395041 | NCBI WGS metagenome assembly VAPA01 (sample SAMN08290432, study PRJNA428436) | hydrothermal vent metagenome | isolation source: Deep-sea hydrothermal vent chimney | place: Indian Ocean: Southwest Indian Ridge | depth 1973 m m
ACATATATACAGGGTGTCGGGCTCGGTACCCTCACCGACAGCCTTTCCGCGATCAGATACCACGTGTTCGATGAGGGCAATCTGAGCATGACAGATTTGATCGGTGCTCTCTCCTCCGATTTCGAGGGATTGGAGAAGACGCGCCGTATGCTGATCAACAGAACCCCGCGGTACGGTAACGACGACGATTATGCGGATTCACTGATGCTCGCGGCCTTCGATATCTTCTTCAATGCAGTGGAGGGTCGGGAGAACACCAGGGGCGGCCATCACAGGATCAACCTGCTTTCGACCACCTGCCATATCTACTTCGGCAGGGTGACCGGTGCCACACCCGACGGCAGGTTTGCCGGCCAACCCCTTTCAGAGGGGATATCACCGGTGTAGGGCGCCGACCGGCACGGGCCCACCGCCGTCACGAAATCCGCGTCGAAACTGGACCACTCGCTGACCGGCGGTACCCTGCTCAACCAGAAGTTCACCCCTCAGCTGCTGGATGATGAAAAGGGGATGAATGGTCTGGCTAAGCTGATCAGAGGGTATTTCAAGCTGGGCGGCCATCACATTCAGTTCAATGTTGTGGACAGGGATACGCTGCTTGAAGCTCAGGCAAAACCGGACGAACATCGCGACCTGATCGTCAGGGTCGCCGGGTACAGCGATTACTTCTGCGATCTGAGCAGGGTCCTGCAGGACGAGATAATAACCAGAACCGGACACACCTCGGTTTAGGAGCCGCCGCCTCCCGGTCCGAGCGGTTCCTCTTCTCAGCCGGATCGATCCCCCATGGAGCTGATATGGAAGGCGCCGGGATTATCTGCCCGGGGAGTCGTCCAGAATACCATCCAGGAGCAGATTGGCGATCCGGGGTCCCTCGTCTGTCATGGTAACCCACATGATGTGATCGAATTCTCCCATCTCTACGCCTCTCAACTCGCTCCCTCCACCGGTGGTGGAGAGCTGATAGTATTCGTGCCCGTCCTTTGTTGATGTGATGTACTGGTGATCGTGGCCTGCAAACGCCGTGTAATTCCTGCCTTTCAGCAGATCCTCGAAACGTTCCCAGCCTTCAGCTCTTTCCCCCCTTTTCCACATCGGCTTGTGCAGGAAGATCATGGTCCATCGAACATCATCGTTCTCCGCCACTACCTGTTTGAAGTAGTTGTACTGCTCCTCTCCGATACCGTCGGCTCCGGCTCTCCGGGGAGGGTCTTCACTGTCGAGGCAGAGGAAGAGAACATCCCTGTAGACAAAATGGTAGTAGAGACGGCCGAATCGTTCCTTCCACTTGGAGATCATGACTTCGTTGGTCACATCGTGATTGCCGATAACATAGAAAAAGGGCATCTGGAGCCGGCCGACCCGATTATTGAATTCGTCCCATTCCTGATCGAGGATCGATTCATCTTCCGTATATCCGTTGATCAGATCGCCCACGCACATTACGAATTCCGGCAGAAGCAGATTGAGTTTTTCAACCGCCTGGCTGAAAATGCCGGGACGCCTTTCTCCATTTCGGTCAGCAACGATAGCGAACTGGAAAGTGTCCTGATTATTATACAGATTCAGGTTCGTCCATGGGACCGCTCCATCGGTAACCTCGATGTCCAGGCGGCCGGATTCACCATTGCATCCGGCAAGGATGATGGATGCGGCGATCAGGATCAGTAACGGGTATTGACATTTGCGGATACCGGAATGGAACATCATTGATGGCCTCCTTGAGGAACCGATGCATGTACTCTGTAACCGTTCCTCCATGATACCGGCAGCGGAGGGGCTCTTTACCAGTCAGAAATCACAAGTGCACCGCCTCGTAATTACGGTCACGCATCGAATACCGGCGTAATTGCGGAGCGGTGTTCTGGAGAGCAGGGGCAGATGGCATTAGAAGGCATAGACTGGGCATTCATAATCGCGTTTTTCATCATCGCGCTGATCGTCGGTTTATGGGTGAGCAGGCGTGCCGGTCAGAGCTCGTCGGAGTTCTTCCTCTCGGGCAGGCAGATGCCCTGGTGGCTTCTGGGCATGTCCATGGTCGCGACGACATTCTCAACCGACACACCGAACCTGGTAACCGATATCGTGCGTCAGAACGGAGTGTCGGGCAACTGGGTGTGGTGGGCCTTCCTGCTGACCGGAATGCTGACGGTGTTTGTTTATGCAAAGCTGTGGCGGCGATCCGGTGTGATGACCGATATAGAATTCTACGAATTGCGCTACAGCGGTCTCCCGGCTGCTTTCCTGCGCGGATTCCGTGCTCTCTACCTTGGCATCTTCTTCAACATCATGATCATGGCGGCAGTCACTCTGGCCGCCATCAAGATAGGCGGTGTACTTCTTGATCTTTCACCTCTGAAGACGATAGCGCTGGCTGCACTGGTTACGATGGTATTCAGCATGCTGGGTGGTCTCAGGGGGGTCCTTCTGACCGATTTTCTTCTCTTTATCGTAGCGATGGCAGGATCGATAGCCGCGGCTGTTGTGGCAGTAGGGCACCCCGACGTGGGAGGGCTGAGCGGCCTGCTGTCCAACGAGCTGGTAAGCGGAAAGCTGTCAATCCTGCCCGATTTCAGCAACGGAGAGGCCCTGGTCTCTATCCTGGTCATCCCCCTTGCGGTTCAATGGTGGAGTGTCTGGTATCCCGGGGCAGAACCGGGTGGAGGGGGGTATATCGCCCAGCGGATGCTGTCGGCAAAAGATGAGACTCATGCCACTGGAGCCACACTGTTCTTCAACGCGGTTCATTATGCTCTCAGGCCGTGGCCCTGGATACTGGTGGCACTCGCCTCGCTGATTGTATTCCCTACAGTGGAATCTCTGCAGCTGGCCTTCCCGCATATCTCGGAGAGCATCCTCGGGCACGATCTGGCCTATCCGGCAATGCTCACATTCCTGCCGCACGGTCTTCTGGGGCTCGTGGTCGGTTCGTTGATAGCCGCGTACATGTCCACAATTTCGACTCATCTGAACTGGGGATCATCGTATGTGGTCAACGACTTCTGGAAGCGATTCATCAACAGGGAAGCTGGCGAGAAGGAACTCGTTCTGGTCGGCCGGGTCTCCACCGCGGTCATGATGATCGTGGCCGCCGCACTGGCGCTCTGGCTGAAAAACGCCCTCCAGGCCTTTCATATCCTGCTGCAGATAGGTGCAGGCACCGGTCTCCTGTTCATCCTCCGCTGGTTCTGGTGGCGTATCAACGCCTTCAGCGAACTGACGGCCATGATCGTTTCCTTCCTCTTCGCCATATACGTGGAGCTTATCCACCCCGATCTTTTCCCGGGCGTGGAGCTGGCGGCCTGGGTCAAATTGTTGAGCGGCGTAGGCATCACGACTGTTGCCTGGGTCGCCGTGACCTTCATGACCAGGCCCACCGAACAGAGCGTGCTTCTCTCCTTCTACACGAAAGTCAATCCGGGCGGTCCGGGCTGGCGCAAGGTTCTGGAACGTGCCAGGGCAGAGGGTGAAGAGATCGAAATGGAAAGCGGGTGGATCGTGCCTCTGGGGATCCTCTGCATGTTCGCCGGTTGTGTAGCTGTTTACAGCGCCCTCTTTGCAATCGGTTATCTGATATACGGCAACTTACCTCTGGCACTGGTGCTTGTGGCGGTTGCCGTGCTGGCGGTCATCTACATCCTGCGGATGTGGAGCAGGATAAGCAGGTCATCCGAACCCGCCGGAATACTGCTCGATGATGGATAAGGCGGTAATACTTGCTGCAGGTCTGGGTACCAGGATGCAGCGGGAAGATCCCGACGCCGTGCTCAGCAGAGAGCAGGCGGAGGTTGCGGCAACCGGCTGCAAGGCGATGATACCGATCAACGGCCAGCCCTTCCTCAACTACCTCCTCAGCGCACTGGCCGATGCGGGATACAGGGATGTGTCTGTCGTAACAGGTCCGGGTTCTCAGATGATCCGCGACTATTATGATCTCGTTGAATTGAGTCGAATATACCTGTCCTTTTCCGTTCAGAAGGAACCGGGGGGGAGTGCCGATGCCCTGCTGGCAGCGGAATCCTCGACCGGTTCCTCTCCCTTCCTGATGCTCAATTCAGATAACTACTATCCGATGGAGGTGCTCTCTGTGATCCGCCGGCTCGATGGACCGGGGCTGGTTGGGTTCAACGCCGGGAGCCTGCGAAAGGGGGGGAAGGCGACAATTGAGAGGATCGTCAACTGCGCTTTTCTGATAACGGACGAGGAGGGATACCTGGTTGATCTGATCGAGAAACCCGAGCCGGATCAGCTGGCCGCGTTAAGAGAACCGCATTGGGTCAGCATGGGCTGCTGGAAGTTCGGTCCTTCGATATATGAGGCCTGCCGGTCGATAGAGCTCTCAAAACGGGGAGAACTGGAACTGCCCGACGCCATTGCCTGGGCGATCCGCAATCTGAACGAGAGATTCGAGATGATCCCTTCAGAGGCGGTCATACCGGATCTTTCGAGGCGCGCTAACATAAGACCGGTGGAAGAACTTCTGGAAGGTGTTGAGGTGAACCTGTGAGCGGAGGGATTATACTCGATCAGCTCTTCGATCACGACAGTGTCAGATCCAGATTGATCGCGGCGGGTCTGGGCAGGTCCGCGCTTGAGGAGATCGCCGACCTGTTCGTCAGGTCTGCCCGATCTCTTCAGGCTTCAGGTATGGTTTTTGACACGGAGGTCACCGCGCATTTTGTACCCGGCCGGATAGAAGTTATAGGCAACCATACGGATTATGGGGGAGGCAGAAGCATCATAGCCGGTATCGAGCGTGGCTGCTGCATGGTCGCAGCCGGCCGCACCGATTCAACTCTCCATGTGACCGATATCCTCATTGACGATACCGCCACCTTTCAGATCACATCCGATCTCAAGCCGGTGGCTGGAGAGTGGTCCAATTACCCGATGACGGTGGCCAGGAGGATTGTGCGTAATTTCCCCGGCTCCATTCGAGGAGCGGATATTGCCTTTGCCAGCAATCTACCTCAGGACGCCGGCCTGGGAAGCTCCAGCATGCTGATGATAGCGACCTTCCTTGCCCTCTCGCGTCTGAACGGGATAAGCACGACAGATCGATATGCCGGGAATATCAGCTCGACTGAAGATCTTGCAGAATACCTCGGCCTTGTTGAAAACGGGCGGAGTTTCCGTTCTCTGGAGGGAGACAGGGGAGTTGGTACCAGTGGTGGATGCCAGGACCATACCGCGATACTCTGCTGCCGGTCGAATGCCCTGATGCAGTACTCATACAGACCGGCCAGACTGGAGAGGGTATTGGAGTGGCCCGATGAGCAACTCTTCGTTATTGGAGTAAGCGGGGTTGTGGCTCAGAAGACCGGATCGGCCATGAAGCAGTACAACAGGGCAGCCGGTCTGATGGAGACCGCTCTCCTGTTGTGGAGGGAATCGACCGGTTCAGACGATCAGCATTTCGGGGAGGCACTCGCAGGATCCACCGATGTCGCGGACAAAATCCGTTCTCTCCTTTCAGAATCCGACAGGGCGGGTGCCCCCGCTGCCGACCTGCTGGACAGATTCGAACACTTCTTCTCTATGAGTGAGGAGATAGTCCCCTCCGCCGGTGAATTTCTTGCCAGGTCAGATGTGGCTGCATTCGGAGAACTTTGTGAGCGGGCCGGATCACTCGGGGAGCGACTGCTGAAAAACACGGTTCCCGAAACTGAATTCCTGGCAAGATCTGCAAAAGAGGCAGGTGCTGTTGCTTCGCTGCCATTTGGCGCCGGATTCGGAGGAAGTGTCTGGGCGATGATCAACGCCGGCGAGGCCGGAAGCTTCATGGAAAGGTGGTCACAACTCTACCGGAATGAATACCCTGACCGGCGAACCGATTCCCAATTCTTCGCCACCGCACCCGGCCCACCGGCGTTCGAGTTGTTCTGATACTCCACCCGGTGTTTTATGATTCAGGGCAGATCTTCAGCAACAGCCTTTATATTCTCGAGCAGGTCGTCGATATCTTCATTTGAGAGTGCATCGTTCAGGCACACCAGCCTGATGATTCGTCTGTCACCGGCCAGCCCGTAGCCGATTACCGCCAGCTCCCGCTCTCTCAGGAGTTCGCATATCTGCTCACTCGATTTACCCGGTACCTCGAAACAGACGTTCACAGATTCAGGGGGAAGTGCAAGGGAGAGGATGTCGTCTGCTTCGATCTTTTCAGCGGCATATCGGGCCAGTGCGAAATGCCTGTCGATCTTCCGTTCCAGCCCTTCGTCACCGTGGTACTTCCAGGTGGCCCAGATCTTGAAGGCATCGTTCCTGCGCCCGCACTGAAGCGACCTGGTCCCCGGATTGAATTCGTCATCCTCCGTCTGGAAGATGTAATCGACACTCTCGTAGAAACTGGAAGTGAGAAGGTCGGGGTTTCGGAAGATTGCCGCTGAACCGACGACGGGCACGTTCATCATCTTGTGGGGATTCCATGCAAAGGAATCGGCCATCTCAGAACCATGCAGCAGATGCCGGTGCTGCCTGCTCAGAAGCACGCTTCCACCCAGTGCGCCATCTACGTGCAGCCATATGCCGTGATCCCGGGCGATATCCGCCATCTCCGCTATCGGGTCGAATGCTCCCAGAACCGTGGTACCGGCCGTTGCCACTATCATGACAGGCAGGCAGCCGGCCGCTTTATCCTCTTCGATCATGTGCTCCAGTTCATCGGTCTTCATCCGGCCGCGGGAGTCTACATCCACCAGACGGACGTTCTCCCTGCCGATGCCCGTCACGCCGGCATTCTTGACGATGGAGTAATGGCTGATGGAGGAGGAGTAGACCTTCATGACCGTGCCGTCGTGTCCGACCTGGCGCAGACCGGGCCGGGCCTGGTTGCGCGCAACCATCATCGCAACCATGTTCGAAACAGATCCGCCGGGGCAGAGGATTCCGCCCCCCGAATCATATCCGATCTTCGAACACATCGCGCCGATGAGCTCCTGCTCGATCAGCACGTGAGGGCCGGCGACCTTGAAGGTGTACATCGATGAATTCATGATCACGGTGAGCAATTCGGCCATTGTTGCCGCGGCGTCCCTGCCCCCGAAGAGCTGGTTATAGAAGCCCCGGCTGCCGGTCCGGGGTGTAAGTGCCATCACCTCACGTATCATCTCAATGAAACTCTCGTCATCGAGACCGCCCTCATTGAGGGAGAGATCCAGGTCGAGCTTCAGCTGTGAAGGCGAACGGTAGGGTGCTACGGGCTTCTCTTCTTCCAACTGTATGAATTCCAGTGACAGAGATGCTGCCTCGCTCAGCGCTCTCTCGATATCGATCACGATCATTCCTTTCACATCTCACCGGTCGGCGACCGGTATCGACAACCATATACAGCCTGCAATCAGATGTACTATTAATATAGTGCGCTCGGTTGAACGCCGAAGCAGATCTGATCAACCATCTGGACGAGAGGTGAATCTAATGAAAAGGGTGAACGGAATCAGCAGATCAATAGCATTTCTTGCGATAAGTGCGGTTTCGGTGACAGTCGTTTCCGCACAGAATATCCACGACACAAGGATGCTGACCCAGCCTGCGATAAGCGGTAATCACATAGCCTTCGCATATGCCGGTGATCTGTGGATCGCCAGCACGTCCGGCAGTGATGTGAGGCGCCTGACATCACATATCGGCACCGAGACCAATCCCCGTTTCTCTCCTGATGGAACCCTGGTTGCGTTCAACGCGCAGTACGAGGGCGGCTCCGACGTTTATGTCGTCCCGGTTGAAGGGGGGATTCCCCGACGTCTCACCTGGCACCCCGGGTCAGATGTGGTTCAGAGTTTTACGCCGGATGGTGATGCGGTGCTCTTCACATCTGCACGTGCGGTTTTCACAAACCGCTTCACCCAGCTCTTCACAGTATCGGTAGATGGCGGACATCCGGAGCAGCTGCCGATTCCGAACGCCAGCAAGGCTGCCTACTCACCCGATGGCCGCTTCATAGCCTATACGCCTCTCGGAGAACGCTTTCTTCAGTGGAAGAATTACAGGGGAGGCACGGTATCCAGGATCTGGATTTACAATACCCGGAACCACAACGTTGAGCAGATCCCTCAGCCGGAGGGCAGATGTAACGACACCGATCCCATGTGGCTGGGAGATACGGTCTACTTCAGATCCGACCGCAATGGAGAGTTCAACCTCTTTTCATTCGATCCACGATCTTCAGAGATAACACAGCTGACCGGCCACGACGATTTTCCGATACTCAATGCTTCGGCGGGAGGTGGCAGGATCGTATACGAACAGGCCGGTTACCTGCATCTCTACGACCCCGGTACCTCCAGCACTTCAAAACTCACGATTGGGGTGGCTGCAGATCTCACCGAAGTGAGAACCCGTTTCGAGGAGGGAAGCAGTTTCATCCGCAATGCCGATATCTCACCATCGGGGGCACGGGCTGTTTTCGAATTCAGGGGAGAGATCGTTACCGTTCCGGCCGAGAAGGGTGACAGCAGGTATATCACGGCCACTTCGGGAGTGCACGAGCGTTCGCCTGCCTGGTCTCCTGACGGGAATTCGATCGCCTTTTTCTCGGACCTGTCGGGTGAGTACGAACTGCACATCATCAAACAGGATGGAAGGGGAGATGTGCGCACTTTCCCGATAGAGGGAGCAGGGTTTTATGAGGATCCGAGATGGTCGCCGGATGGCACCAGGATCAGTTTCAGTGACAATTCGTGGTCGCTCTACTGGCTCGATGTCGAGTCGGGGAATGTGACGAAGATAGCATCGGAAGCTCTCTACGGCCCCGTCAAGATCCTCTACCACTCCTGGTCGCCCGATTCCAGGTGGCTGGCCTATACCCTCTATACGGCAACCTATTTCCAGCAGGTATACCTCTACTCTGTCGGGGAGAACAGATCTTACACGATCACCGACGGGCTCAGTGATGTAACCGAACCTGCATTCGATGAAAGCGGCAGGTACCTCTTCTTCGCCGCCTCCACGGATGCGGGGCCGGTCCGAAGCTGGTTTGCCATGTCGAGTGCCGATATGGAAATGAGCAATTCTCTCTATCTGGCTGTTCTGCCAAAAGGTGAGATATCGCCCTTTGCCAGGGAGAGTGACGAAGAGGTATCCGGTGAGGAATCAACAGAAGCAGAGGGCGGGGGCGATGCGGGCGAAGAAGATGTTGTGGTGGAAATCGATTTCGAAAATCTGGACCAGCGCATAGTGGCCTTCCCGGTTTCTCCCGGAAACTATTACAACCTGCAGGCTGGACCCGCAGGCCAGCTCTACTATCAGAAGGCCGAAGAGAGCGGTGGTTCCAGCCTCAGACGTTACGACCTGAACAAGCGGGAGGAAGAGACACTGCTGGAGAATGTGCGCAGCTTCACCCTCTCCGCCGACAACAAAAAGGCGCTTATCCGCAGTGGGAATAACTGGTCGATAGCCGGCGTTTCGGGCAAGATAAGCCCCGGTTCGGGGAGGATCTCCACAGATCAGATCCAGGTACGGGTCAACCCGCGCGAAGAGTGGAAGCAGATATTCAACGAAGCGTGGCGGATAAACAGGGACTATTTCTACGACCCCGGCATGCACGGTGCCGACTGGCCGGCGATGCGCGAGAAATACGAGATATTCCTGGCTGATTGTGTAACCCGGAACCAGCTGAACAGGGTGATCCGGTGGATGTGTTCCGAGGTCGGCGTCGGACACCACCGGGTAGGCGGCGGTGACATGCCCGATCGTCCCGAAAGTGTACCGGGCGGTCTGCTGGGAGCGGATTTCGAGGTCAACCGCGGGCGTTACCGTTTCCAGAAGGTTTACGGAGGACTGAACTGGAACACCAGCATGCGCTCTCCGCTGACCGAACCGGGAGTCGATGTCCAGGCCGGTGAATATCTGCTTGCCGTCGAGGGTGATGAAATCGTACCGCCCGAGAACCTTTACAGCAGGTTCGAGAATACGGCAGGTAAGAGTGTCGAGATCACCGTCGGACCCAGTCCGAACGGCAGGGATTCACGGACAGTGAAGGTAGTGCCGATTGCCAGGGAGTACTCGCTGCGCAACCGCGACTGGGTCGAAGGAAATCTGAAGAGGGTCGAAGAGGCAACCGATGGCCGCGTCGCATATGTCTACGTACCCAATACGAGCACCATGGGTCATACATACTTCAAGCGGTACTTCTTCCCGCAGTCGGACAGGGAAGCGATCATTGTCGACGAGCGCTTCAACGGCGGAGGCTCAGTGGCCGATTACTACATCGATCTGCTCCGCCGGCCCGAGATCTGCTACTGGGCCATGCGATATGGAGGGGACCTGAAGACGCCTCTGTCATCGATCCAGGGCCCTAAAGTGATGATCATCGATGAGACCGCCGGCTCCGGAGGTGATCTGCTGCCCTGGATGTGGCGCAAGCTCGATATGGGTCTGCTGATCGGCAAACGTACATGGGGCGGGCTGGTCGGAACGCTCGGTTTCCCCGTTCTTCTCGATGGCGGTTACGTGACCGCGCCCAACCTGGCTATCTGGACCGAGGATGGTTTTGTAGTTGAGAACGTCGGTGTACCGCCCGATATAGAAGTGGAGCAATTGCCGGTTGATGTGATCGCCGGACGCGATCCGCAGCTGGAGAGGGCTATCGAAGAGATACTCGCACAGCTGGAAGCAAATCCTCCGGAAAAGCCGACCAGGCCGCCATACCCGATCCGTGTCAGAAAGAGATGAGGGTATCGATCTCTTCGCGCCCTGCAGGCCGCACGACTCGGGCGCTCTCGATACGTCACCGTAATTTAGGGACGGTACACTGGATAACCGATGAGGGAGGATAAGACAGCCAGGCTGATCGATACGCCGGTGGGTCCGACACTGGCGAGGATGACGATTCCGATGATGTTCGGGATCCTCTCGATGGTTGTCTTCAACCTGACCGACACCTTCTTCGTGTCGAAGCTCGGCACCAATACACTGGCGGCCATGAGCTTCACTTTCCCGGTAATATTCGTGATACACAGCATCGCGATGGGGTTGGGGGTGGGTGTGTCAGCAGTGATTTCCCGTGTTATCGGCAGCGGCGACTACGATCAGGTCAGAAGGCTTACGACCGACAGCCTCGCCCTCTCACTGTTCGTGGTCGGTATCTTCGTGGTTACCGGTCTGCTGACCGTCGATCCGCTCTTCAGGGCTCTGGGCGCCACCGACGAGATCATCCCTCTGATCAAACAGTATATGTACGTGTGGTATGCCGGTGTGTTGTTTGTGGTAATTCCCATGGTGGGCAACAGCGCGATCCGTGCCACAGGAGATACGAAAACACCGAGCATAATCATGATCGTCGCCATGACTGTGAACCTGGTGCTGGATCCGTTGCTGATCTTCGGGATAGGACCCTTCCCGAGGATGGAGCTTGCCGGCGCGGCTCTGGCGACTGTTATAGCCCGTGCTTCAGCCCTGGTCGTATCGCTCTGGGTACTGGCATTCAGGGAAAAGATGCTCAGTCTGGTGCAGCTGCCGATCCGCCACCACATCAGATCGTGGAAGAGCGTTCTCTACATAGGTCTGCCGACGGCCGGAACAAACGTCATTGTGCCGGTGGCGGCCGGGATAATAACCCGGATGGTGGCCGGGTACGGGCCCGAATCTGTGGCCGCGCTCGGAGTTGCCACCAGGGTGGATCCCATTGCCCTGGCGGTGATATTCGCTCTTTCGGCCT
>VAPA010295972.1_pt1 | contig 11655 bp, 8 predicted proteins | sample 3395041 | NCBI WGS metagenome assembly VAPA01 (sample SAMN08290432, study PRJNA428436) | hydrothermal vent metagenome | isolation source: Deep-sea hydrothermal vent chimney | place: Indian Ocean: Southwest Indian Ridge | depth 1973 m m
ACACAGGTGACATAGTTGAAGCGCGGGAGCCTGCTGAAATGGCCACTGCAGGTACTTCCCTCGGAGCCCTCGAGGGTGCGGGCGTTGTGGATGTCGGGAGTTTTGAGGTTGGCCTTGACAGGACAGATGGGCTGCAGGTTGAAGATCTTGTTACCATGGAGCCAGGACAGTCCGTTGATCCCGCTGTTGAATCCAATCTTCCGGAGGATTACAAACCTGGCGATTCAACATCCCTGCCGGAAGAGAGGAGCAAGGTTGAGGAGAGAGAGAGGGACTTCTTCGGATTTGAAACAGCGGACTCCGATAAAGAGGACGCGGGCCTGATAGCGGAGGCTATTGAGGAGATCACATTTGATCTGGAGAAGCAAACAGCCAGTGACAATGTCCCCGGTATACCTGGTGAAGATGTATCGTTCGTTATACCTGAACCGGATCCGGGGGCTGGCCAGCAGACAGGGGATACTGTGTCGCCGGAAATCTTCGCTCCCGACCCTGCCGGCGAAATGGATGATGACCTTATGGCTAAGGTGCCTGATGCGCCTGCGGTGTCTGAACCGGACGTACCAGACGAGATCGAGGAAGTTGAGTTTACCCTCGCTGAGGAAATTGCTGCCCCACCTGAAGTTGAACCAGAGATCGACGAGGAGCCGTCCGTGACTCTTGAAATAAAGCCTCAGGCTCCGGAGGAGCGACCTGCACCTTTCGCTGTTCAGGCCCCTTCAGAAGTGGAGCCGGCCGGATCTGTAGAATCTGAACTTGTGCTGGACCCCTCACCTGTGTACCCGTCCAGGGAGCCTCTTTCTGGCGAGATGCCCGATGAGGTGGTTGCGGATATTCCCCAGATGAAGGATGCCGATCTTGATGCCATGGTCAGGGCAATTGTGGAGGAGAAGGTGGAAAAAATAGCCTGGGAAGTCATCCCGGAGCTTTCAGAAGTCCTCATAAAGGAGGCTATCGAGAAGATCAAGAACGGATCCTGATTTTCTGTCCTCCGCAGGACATGAGGGCTTTTCGGATCTCCGTAAGCCCTTTTTCTGTATGGATATTATGTCTGGTCTCTGACCTCTGATCTCCGGCTTCCGCTTAACGGAGAAAGGGCACCATGAAAAACACAATGGGTAAGCATTTCAACCCTGCGGACTCGGAACGACACCTTTATTCCTGGTGGATGCAGAACGGTTATTTCCACGCTGACGAAACCTCCGAACTTCCCCCCTACAGCATCGTTATTCCACCGCCTAATGTCACCGGATCCCTTCATATGGGGCATGCTCTTAACCATACCCTTCAGGATATCCTTATCCGCTTCAAGAGAATGGAAGGCCGCGAATCATTATGGATGCCCGGTACTGATCATGCTGGAATCGCGACCCAGAATGTTGTTGAGAAGGAACTTGTTGATCAGGGAATTGACAGGCACGTTCTGGGCAGAGACAAATTCGTAGAAAATGTGTGGGAGTGGAGGGAAAAGTACGGCGGCGTAATCCTGGGTCAGCTCCAACGGCTGGGATCTTCCTGTGACTGGGAGAGGGAGCGTTTCACCATGGATGAAGGGCTCTCCCGGGCGGTAAGGGAGGTTTTTGTCAGGCTTTACCGGGAGGACTATATCTACCAGGGAGACTATATAATCAACTGGTGTCCCAGGTGCCATACCGCTTTGTCCGATCTCGAGGTCGAGTACCACAACAGGGCTGGAAAACTTTATCATCTCAGATATCCGTCAGTAAACGGCGATGATGAAGTAGTTGTGGCCACAACCAGACCGGAAACAATGCTGGGGGATACTGCAGTGGCCGTGCATCCCGAGGATGAACGGTACCAGAACCTGGTGGGGCACTCATTCCACCTGCCGTTGACCAATCGTGAAATTCCTCTCATTGCGGACACATTCTGTAATATGGAATTCGGTACAGGAGCAGTGAAGGTCACTCCTGCTCATGATCCAAACGATTTTGAAATTGGTGAACGTCACGATCTTCCCAAAGTGACGATAATCTCCATGAACGGCACGATGACCCATGATGCGGGAGAACGTTACGAGGGTTTGGACCGGTATGATTGCAGGGAAAGAGTGGTACAGGATCTGCGCGATTCAGGCAACCTGGTCGACGTTCAGGACTATGAACATGCTGTAGGGCAGTGCTACCGCTGCCAGACGGTTATAGAACCGATCATCTCCCGACAGTGGTTCGTCAGAATGAAAGACCTGGCCAAACCTGCTATAGAGGCTGTTGAGGATGAACGGATTCAGATCTTCCCGGAAAGCTGGGAGAAGACCTATTTCGAATGGATGAATAACATCCGTGACTGGTGCATCTCAAGGCAGATCTGGTGGGGTCATAGAATCCCGGTCTGGACCTGTCAGGACTGCAGTGAAGTGATCGTTGACGTTCAAGAGCCCACCGCCTGCACAAGTTGCAAATCCAGGGATATCAAACAGGAGGAGGATGTCCTCGATACCTGGTTTTCCTCCGCGTTGTGGCCCTTTTCAACCATGGGCTGGCCTGAGGAAACACCCACACTGAAGAAGTTTTATCCCACAAGTTGTCTTGTCACCGGATTTGACATCCTGTTCTTCTGGGTGGCCCGTATGATAATGATGGGAATGAAGTTCATGGGGGATGTTCCTTTCCAGCATGTTTATATCCATGCCCTTGTCAGGGATGCGGAAGGTCATAAAATGAGCAAATCCCGTGGCAATGTCATTGATCCCCTTGTCATAATCGATAAATACGGAGCCGATGCACTCCGCTTTACTTTAACCGCTTCCGCGGCTATGGGCAGGGACATAAAACTTTCGGAGGAGCGGATCGAGGGTTACCGGCACTTCGTGAACAAGATCTGGAACGCTTCAAAGCTGGTTCTGCAGTATGCGGACGGCATTGGGGAGAAACAGATTTCAGACCCGCCAGCGCCTGAGGAACAACACAACAGGTGGATTTTAAGCAGAATGAATACGGTTATCGAATCGGTTACCGATGCCTATGATAATTACCGTTTCAATGAGGCAGCCCATGTCCTTTATCAGTTCTTCTGGCATGAGTTCTGTGACTGGTATCTGGAGTTTGCGAAACCGGCTTTCTATGGAGAAAGGGGAGAGCTGATCCGGTCAGAGACAGCAATAACCGCCACTCATACGCTGGAAACTGCTCTACGCCTGATGCATCCCATCATGCCTTTTATCACAGAAGAGATCTGGCAAAGACTACCCATGAAAGTTGAGAGCATCATGATCTCACCCTTCCCCAGGACCAGGCCCGGATATGTGGATTCGAAGGCCGAACAGGTTGCGGGGTTGATTACGGAGGCTGTCACGGCCATCCGGAATCTGAAAACCGAGATGGAGATCAGGCCATCAGAAAAGGTCCCGGCATCTGTTCTTTGCGGTGAAAAATCCGTTGCCGAAGTGCTTGACGAGCATGCGGATGACATCGTAAGACTTTCGCGTCTTGAGACCTTGGAAATCTTGACAGATGGTGAAGTGCCGGAGGGATATTCGACCGCTCTCGTCAGAGGTCAGGAGATATATATCAGCCGCGATGCGATGATTGACATTAATGCCGAGAGAGATCGCATGACAAGGGAACTGGAGAAGGCCAACGCGGAGCTGAATAAGGTTGTAAAAAAACTTTCCAACCCGCAATTTCTTGAGAAAGCGCCTTCCGATGTTGTCGAGAAAAACCAGGTCATAAAGCAGGAGTTGGACATCCAGGTGCGGAAGCTTCAGGAAAGCATGGATCGCCTTGATGGTTAACCTGCCCCCCCTTGTTCACAGGCTTATTGAACTGGCTCTTGAAGAGGACCTCGGCTCGGGTGATATCACCACCGAGGCCCTTGTTGATGAAAGAGAGGGGCAGGCCAGGATCAGGACAAAGGAGCCCTGTGTTATCTGCGGCCTTGGAATAGCAGGTGCGGTTTTCGAGAAGCTTGATTCCTCGGTCCAGTTTTTATCTTTAATCGAGGAGGGGTCATTAGCTGAAAGCGGCTCATACCTCGCTGAGCTTAAGGGGCCTCTGGCCTCCCTGCTGACGGGGGAAAGAACGGCCTTGAACTTCCTGCAGAGAATGTGCGGTGTTGCCAGTCTTTCAAGACAGTTTGCCGACCGGGCCGCAGGCAGGGTGGTTATCCTTGACAGCAGAAAGACTGTGCCCGGCTGGAGGTGGCTTGATAAAATGGCCGTCAGAACAGGAGGCTGCACTAATCACAGGATGGGTCTTTACGATGGGGTCCTGATTAAGGATAACCATATCTCTGTTTGCGGGGGCATCACGGAGGCTGTCAGAAGAGCAAGAATGAAAATACCACATGGCATGTCCATCGAGGTCGAAGTGGATTCCCTGGATGGTTTGAGAGAAGCGCTGGATGCCGGAGTTGAGATTATCATGCTGGATAATTTTTCTCCGGATAAGATTGCTGATGCCGTTCAGATTACCGGGGGGAGTGCACTCCTGGAGATTTCAGGTGGCATCACACTGGACAATCTTGAAGACTATATCCAGTCCAGAGATGTTGACTATATTTCCACGGGATTCATGACTCACTCAGCCCTGTCCAAGGACATAAGTATGGAGATAATGTGACATCTGAGAGGATGATTCTTCACCATTATGGTGAAGTGAGTTCAACCAATGACCTTATCAAGGAGATGGCTGACAAGGGAGCTCCGGAATGGACAACTGTTGTTGCCCAATCTCAATCCGCGGGCAGGGGCCGCATGGGCAGGCGATGGCACTCGCCCAGAGGGAATCTATACCTTTCTGTCCTTTTCAGGCCGGAAATCCTTCCTTCGGAACTTCCACGGATGTCGATTCTCTCCTCTCTGGCAGTATTCATGGCTCTGTATAGGGACAAGACCCCCCTGAACCTGAAATGGCCCAATGATATCCTGCTGGACGGCCGTAAGATTGCCGGTGTGCTCCTTGAAGGACGCACTCAGGGGGATCGGGTTGACTATGTCGTGCTGGGAATAGGTATCAACCTTAAACTCCAGCAGACCGACCAGGCCGGGGAGCTTGCCGGCAAAATAGCGGCAGTCGAGGAGTTTGACAGCCTCATAGGTGTTGAGGATATTCTGGATGACCTCAGCCGGACCCTGCAAAAATACTGTTTCGCATACCGCGGGAGCTCATGGACTGCAGCGAGGGCTGAATGGAGTAAACATGCCGCCTGGGGCAGGAGAAGTATGATAGTAGATGGGATTGAACGGGTAGAGGGCTGCCCGGTGAAGCTTACAGAGGGAGGATCATTGATCCTTGAAACGGATCGGGGGTTGATCACTGTCCAGTCAGGTGATCTGGTGGAAGCGTAAAATGACAGGAAAATCAAATTTAAAAAACCTGCTTCTGTGCATCGATGTGGGTAACACGCAGACAGTTCTGGGCACCTTCCATGGATGGGAAATCACAGACCGTTGGAGGATCAGGTCCGATCGAGCCAGAACGGCCGATGAATACGGCCATCTTATCAAGGACCTCCTGAGGGGAAGCGATTGCGATTCAGATTCCCTGGGAGGGATTGTTATATCCTGCGTGGTTCCCCCCGCTCGCCAGCCACTCATCGAAATGTCCAAAACCGGTTTTAACCTTGATCCGCTGGTTATCGGACCCGGCATCAAGACAGGCATGCCCATACTTTACGACAATCCGAAGGAAGTTGGCGCGGACAGGATAGCCAATACTGTAGCCGCTTACGAGCGATACAAAAAAGCCCTCATTGTGATCGATTTCGGTACTGCAATCACATTTGATGTTGTTTCAGCTGATGGAGAGTATCTGGGCGGTGTGATCTTCCCCGGCATACAGATCTCCCTCGATGCTCTGTTTCTGAAGGCATCGAAACTCCCCAGAGTTGAGCTTGAAAAACCGAAGAACGTTATTGGGAGAGATACTATCAGCAGCATTCAATCGGGGATAATTTACGGCTATACGTGTCTGGTCGACTCTTTGGTGGACAGGATCAGCAGAGAGATGAATGAGGATCCGCACGTTGTAGCTACCGGTGGCCTGTCATTGATACTGGCCGGTGAATCCCGGGCGATTCAGGAAGTCCTCCCCGATCTCACACTGGAAGGTTTACGCATTCTTTACGAGAGGAATCTCTAGCAGCGGGTCGGAACCCCCCGACCCGCTGCGTGTGTTGCCGTTTCGGTCGCTTTGACCTTGACGCTGTTTTCCACTGGATGATACTTTTATGTATTTCAATGGCAATGGAGGAAACAACGAATGAAGCTGATTCAGGTCGATAAGATCAGAAACGTAGCCATTATCGCACATGGCGGCGCTGGCAAGACCTCTCTCGCCGAGGCTTTTCTTTTCAATGCAGGCGCGACCAACCGGCTGGGAAAAGTTGAGGAAGGCAACACAGTCATGGATTTCCTTCCTGAGGAAGTCTCAAAGCATATCAGCACCTCCTCAGCGACGGCTTCGTTGGAATGGGACGGCCATCAGATCAATGTTGTGGATACTCCCGGGTACCAGGATTTTATTGCCGATTCTCTTTTCGCCCTCAGGATTTGCGATTGTGCCCTGCTGGTTGTAAGTGCCGTATCGGGAGTTCAGGTTCAGACGGAGCGACTGTGGAAAATTGCCAGAGAAAACGATCTGCCGGGCATGACCATTATTAACAAGATGGACAGGGAGAGGGCCAACTTCCACAAAGCGGTAGAGGAGATGAGGACCGGTCTCCAGACTAATCCGGTACCGGTTCAGTTACCCATAGGTGCCGAAGCCTCCTTTCGGGGTCTGGTGGATCTCATCTCAATGAAAGCCTGTATATATAAAACGGATGGAAGTGGTGACTTTGAAGTCCAGGACATCCCCGATGAGATGTTGAGCGAGGCCAACGAACAGCATGAGAAGCTGGTGGAATCTGCCGCGGAGGGCGAGGACGAACTGGTTGAAAAATACCTGGAATCGGGGGAACTGACCCAGGAGGAAATACTCAGGGGCCTCAGGGCAGGTGCACTGGCAGGGGATATTGTCCCGGTTTTCTGTGGTGCTGTCACTCTGAATATAGGTGCGAAAAAGCTTATGGATGGTCTGACCTCAATGATGCCTTCACCAGCAGACAGGGGCGCTCTGACCGGAACAGATGCTGAAGGCCGGGAAGTTGAGCTGAAACCATCACCCGGTGAACCTTTCGCCGCATTCGTGTACAAGACGCTGGCTGATCCCTATGCCGGAAAACTGACGATGTTCAAGGTCCTTTCAGGAACCCTGAAGGCCGACTCAGGCTTCTATAATGCCAGCCGGGAGACCAAGGAGAGATTTGGTAACATTTTCCTTGTTCAGGGCAAGAAACAGTTGCCGGTCCAGGAGATAACCGCCGGTCAGGTTGCAGCAGTAGCAAAATTGAAGGAGACAAAGACCGGGGACACTCTGGTTAAGGAAGGGTCCTCCATTATTCTGCCCCCTGTTGAAATACCCGAACCAGCCCTTTCGTATGCAATCGTTCCAAAATCCAAAGGAGACGAGGAAAAAGTCAGTGCAGCCTTGTCACGGCTCCTTGAGGAAGACCCTTCCCTGAAGGTTTCCAGGGATGATGAGACCAAGCAGAATGTCCTTTCGGGTATGGGGCAGATCCACATCGAGGTGACAGTGGACAGACTCAAGGAAAAGTTCGGGGTGGAAGTCGGAATGGAAGTTCCCAAGGTTCCATACCGGGAGACCATCAAGGGGAAGACACAGCTCCAGAGTCGCTACAAGAAACAGTCCGGGGGAAGAGGCCAGTACGGTGATATCTGGCTTGATATTGAGCCGTTACCAGGAGGCGGGGATCTGGAGTTCGTGAACAAGATTGTTGGTGGGGTGGTTCCAAGGCAATATATTCCAGCGGTGGAAAAGGGGATCAGGGAAGCGATGGCCGAGGGAGTCCTGGCTGGATACTCGGTCACCGACGTCAAGGTCACTTTGTTTGACGGTTCGTATCACTCAGTGGACTCGTCCGAGATGGCGTTCAAGATTGCGGCCTCCATGGGTTTCAAAAAAGGGTTCATGGACGCCAAACCTGTTCTTCTTGAACCGATTGTGAATCTGGAGGTTTCCGTTCCCGATGATTTCATGGGCGCCGTCATTGGCGACATTAACTCCAGGAGGGGTAAAGTTGTGGGGATGGATCCTCTTGGAGATGTCCAGGTAGTCAAAGCCCAGGTGCCTTTGTCCGAGATACTCACTTATGCACCAGATCTGCGTTCCATGACGGAGGGCAGAGGATCTTTTACCATGGGGTTTTCCCACTATGAGGAGGTTCCCGCGCACCTTGCCGAAAAGATCGTCGAGGATTCAAAGAAGGCAACCTCGTAAAGGAGAAGGAATTAGTTATGGGCGATGATTTTGATCTTTTCCCCAAGAGGGAAAACCTGGATCCGTTCTCGTTCGGTACAAAAGACAAGGAAAAGTCCGAGGTTGGAGATGAAAAGGATCCTGCCGACTTCCTTTTTGACCAGGATGAAGCCAGGCCTGTCACTGCTGATCCCGCAGTTCCGCCTGAAGGAGCACCAGGTGAGCAGGAACTTCCCCCGGACGAACCGATGGCGCCTTCTGAAGAGCCCGAATCAGAGGTTTCCATTGATGCTTTCGCTGTTATGTCAGAGAACGATTCTGACGAGATATTTGGAGAAGCGCCGTCCGCGGAAAGAGAACCCGAACCTGCACTTGAGGGCCCAATTCCCGATGACCAATCAGGTTTCGGTCCTCGTGAGTCGGGTGGAGTTGGAGGTGGAGATGACAACCTGGAGCCAGGGAAACGCAGGCCTTCACCTTTCGTAGTGATCGGTGGGGCCCTGGTTCTCATACTTGCTCTGCTCTGGGGTGCCCTGACCTATCTTCAGAAGGAAAGAAAAGCGGTCGTCCCCGCATCGATACCGCCAGCAAGTGTTAAAATTGTAGTGCCGGTAGTGCCGGAAGATCAGGCGAAACCTGCTCCTGCTCCACCGCCTGCCAAAGAGGCTAAGACAACCGCACCTGCACCGGCATCTGAAAAACCTCCCGAAAAGACTTCGGAGCCTCTCCAGACCAGGCCGGCGGACACTGTGCCTGCCACGAAAACTGAACAGACCACCGCTCCGGAACAGCGGACCGGTAATTATTCTGTCCAGGTAGGGGCATTTATTCTCAAAACAAGTGTGCGGGAACTTGAGAAAGAGCTGGCTGCGGCAGGTGTTGAAACGTTTCTCAAGAAGGGCTCCACGCGGGCGATGATGCACTACCTTACAGTGGGACCCTTTGATAATTCAGCAAGCGCGGTTAATGCCGTCTCTGAGCTGAGCCGGGCAGGGATAGACTCCAACCTGCAGAGGATTTCGGGAGGAGGCGCCGTCGTTCACGCGGGAAGTTATCTGCTGGAGGAAAATACCAGAAAAGTGATGAAACGCATACGGTCTCTTGGGTATCCGGTTCGTCTCACCAAGAAGGAGACTCAGTTACCAATGACCTTTGTGAGGGTGGGAAAATTTCCCTCCAAGAGTGAGGCAGCGAAGTCCAGAGACGAACTCAAGAGCAAAGGTTTCGATGCCATCGTCGTGAAACTTCAGTAACCCGGGCCCTCCCAGCCAGGATGCTCAAAGCGGGGTCGTTATGGTAACAGAGAAGAAACCACATGACCCATCAAAGGAAAAAACGCTTCGTGTGTTACTCAGGATTCTGGCGTCGGAGGTTTCTGTGGAAAGGGAGATAGCATTGCGTGCGCTTGGCGACATCCCCATCGAGGATATCAGTTCTCAGATTGAGCACGGTGATCTCCCCACTGATCTTAAGAAAACCCTTAACACCTATATGGACATTCGATCAGGTCAGAAACGGTCTCAAGCCACCTCTCAAAACTCTGAGGAGAATGAGCAAGACAAAGATCTTTCACTGGTACTCCGCATTCAGAAAATGAGCGTAGGGGAAAAGATAAAACTGGCGCTGAAGGGCGACAAGGAAGCTCGAACTATTCTTCTGAAATCAACCAACCGCCAGATTTTCATGTCAGTCCTCGAGAACCCCGGTGTCAAGGAGGGCGAGATCGAGATGCTGACAAAGAACACGTCAACTAACTCGGAGATACTCAGGGCCATCGGCAGGAACAGGGAATGGGCAGCCAACAGAAATATCGTGAAAAATCTCGTGATGAACTCCAAGACGCCTGTTGAGTTGTCGAACAGATTTCTCCCAAGAATGTCCGTAAAGGACCTTGAATTTATTGTCAAGAGCCGCAACCTGCCCATGGCAATAAGGAACAACGCCAAAAGACTCATGGAACAGAAAAAGAAAGGGCGGTAAAAAATGCCTGTTTTTAACTATGCTGGTAAAGAGGTCAACATCAAGATCGTCTATTATGGTCCCGGACTTTCAGGGAAGACCACAAATATCCAGTTCATCCACGAGAACATCAGGCCCGAAGTCAAGGGAAAGCTGGTTTCTCTTGCAACCCAGACCGATCGAACACTTTTTTTCGATTTTCTCCCCATGGAATTAGGTACTCTGGGCGGGTATAAGATCAGGCTTCATCTGTACACTGTGCCGGGTCAGGTTCATTACAATGCCACCAGGAAGCTTGTTCTTAAGGGTGTAGATGGTGTGGTCCTGGTCGCCGATTCCCAGAAGGCCATGAAGGAAGCAAATCTGGAGAGCCTTGAGAATCTTAAGAAGAACCTTCAATCTTACGGTAAGGATCTTGAGATCCTGCCCCACATCATCCAGGGAAACAAAAGGGATCTGGATGATCTGCTCTCCGTTGATGAGCTGAATTCCCTTCTGAATCGCTACGATGCTCCGTTCATGGAAGCCATAGGAAATAAGGGAGTCGGGGTCCTGGAAAGCCTGAGGGAGATCCTCAAGCTGGTTATGAGGTCCCTGAAAGACCAGTTTCCTTTGGAAGAGCCTGTGGCCGAAAGTGAGACGGCAACACCCGTTGACGATGAAGTTCCTCCTGAAGAGGAGGGTGTGCCGGATGAGGTTTCACCGGACGACGATCTATCTCCTGAGGATGAGGTCAAAGTTGAGCCTGTACTCCCTGAGGAGGCAAAGATCACGGAAACAGCTCAGGTAGAGGACCCTGTGGAACCAACTTCCACAACCGCGGACGAGCTGGAGAGTGTGGATGAGCCTTCGGATGAGCAGACAGCGGAAAAGCTGGATGATGAGGAAATGAGGACGGTAACTGCCGGGGAGAACGGAATCGTTGTTTCAGTTCCTGTGCCTGGCGGAGGAGAGGTGGAGTTAACGGTTCATGTTACGGCACGCTTGATAGGCTTTCCATCACCCTCGTTCCCGGAAAAGTTATCCGAACTCGAGGAATTGTCTCCCATCGAGGATGAACCACTGGGCGAGGCGCTGCCAGATTCCCATGCTGTTTCAGAAATGAAGCCGCTCCCCCTTGACCCTTCCACCCTGGACAGTCTTGATCATCCTGTTGAAATCGGAGATGAATCAATAGAAGACGAACCCATTGAAGGTGAACCTGAGAAAGATAAACTGGACACAAGCTATGACCCCTCCTTTGAAGAGTTGGCGTTCAGCGATGACAGCGCTGAAATCCCTGACAACGTTGACCTGAAGAAAAAAGGCAAGAAAAAAGGCCTGCTGGGTATGTTCAAGAAAAATGGCTGAGAGCCTTTTATCTGGTAATCAGTAATCAGAGTAATACCCCGTGAACGCGCCCGAACCCGGATTTGTC
>VAPA011134319.1_pt1 | contig 11608 bp, 9 predicted proteins | sample 3395041 | NCBI WGS metagenome assembly VAPA01 (sample SAMN08290432, study PRJNA428436) | hydrothermal vent metagenome | isolation source: Deep-sea hydrothermal vent chimney | place: Indian Ocean: Southwest Indian Ridge | depth 1973 m m
CCTACCGGCATTTTTCCCTCCATGCACCCCATCCAGTCTTGTCTCTATGGATGCGGGGCATATGCTGAAATCCTCGGCAGTGCCGCCGCCTGCTTCCCTGCCGCATTTTTTAAATTCCCAGCAGTTTATTTTACCCATATAAAATTATAACCTTGCCCTAAAACAGTCCTTTTTTTTAGTTTAACACTAAATTACCATGTCGACAATAATACCATGGTTAAATAAACAAACTTTATACCAAATACCTTTGGTCGGGAATTACAAACAGGTGCTATACCCGACGGTCATCACAGAGCGCTGTTAACAATCACACGGCAATATTGTCTTACGTTTATTGCCCTTAGCTCTTCTTGCAGCTTCTTTGACAAGTCTTTTAATATGACCATCAACAATAATAATTGCATTATCACTAATAGACACACCAAATTTTTTTGCATGCTTTCGAATTTCTCTGTGAACAAAAATAATTGCAGGTTTCGGTGGCATAGCTTCCTTCCTTATTTTTTTAGAAATTTTTCAAGCTACTCAATCCAAATACTATCATGTTTTATACGCCTGTTCAATATAATTTTACCACTCATTAGACAAAAAATTATGCTTGACAGGACTTATCCATTGGATTATAGTTTCCTTATGACTGGAAGTGCACTCAAAGCATGGAGGAAAAGAAATAAATACAGCCAGAGTCAGCTTGCAAAGGCATTAGGCGTTATTCCGTTAACGGTGAGCAGATGGGAAAGAGGTGTTAGGGAAATTCCATCATTCCTGCACTTAGCTCTTGAGTGTTTGGAATTAAAAACAAAGGGAAAGAAGACGAAAAAGAGAGGAGGTGAGAAAGAATGAGAGGAAGTATCCAGAAGAAAGGTGGTACCTATTATGCTGTGATTGCTATCACATTAGCTTTATGAATTCTTCTACTGTAATGCCGGCCTGGCGTATAATGGAGCGCAGTGTGCCTTTTGCTATCTCTTTATGGTTCGGAATTGTTAATCTGCGGTGCGGAGGATACTCATTTCTGAGGATTATGTGGCTTCCTGTCTGATGATCAGTGTAATAGCCGATTTTTTCTAATATTTTGCAGGCTTGTTTGCCAGAAACAACTGGCAGCTTGCTAAACCAGTAACCTCGACAATTTCCTCTTCAATTGCCGGAGGAATTGGTTCATCGTGCTTCTTTAAGCTTTCCAAATATCCCTTAATCGCATCCTGAACATTTTTTATCGCTTCAACACGGGTCTTGCCTTGAGAAACACAACCGGGTAAAGCCGGACATTCTGCGACAAAAAAGCCGTCTTCATCCTGTTCAATCAAAATTCTGTATTTCATCACTTATTTCCTCCTGATAGTTAATAATATCACAGGCAAGAAAAATATAGAAGTTTCTAATGTAAGGATATTTAATTATAATAAAAAAGCCCGTTCCGAAGAATCGGAACGAGTCCTGTTAAGAGTTTGCCATGAACTACGTTGAGTTCACGGCAGTAAACCCCACGTGGTTTGATAAACTTCTGAAGAAGTTTCTAATGTAAGGATATTAAATCATTAATAAAAACCCGCTGATTCCAGAAATATGGAACAACGGGCTGCATTTACTGGTAGCGGGGAGAGGATTTGAACCTCTGACCTTCGGGTTATGAGCCCGACGAGCTACCGGACTGCTCCACCCCGCGAGATATATAACTTACTTGAACACAGTCTGAGAAGTCAACTTCAGTAGCTCATGGTTAATAGCTCATAGCTGATAGTTCCAAAGAGCCTTATAGCCATAGCATGAAGACAGAAAAGGCTGGCGAGTAAATTCTATGTGACACCTTATAAAAGAAACTTAATAGAGTTAAGCACTGCTTTGAAATTACATAGCTAAGACAAAATCTAAATGATCGTCAATTATAGAATTTGCGAGGTAGACTTTTCTGTCTATATCAAACTATCACTTCTTACTCCCTTTAATAACTTTAACCATAACATCCCCAAAACCGGGCATCCCGGTAAATCCAGATATATTTGACGGGTCAAAGAGTTCGTTAATGTTCGGAGTATAATCTGAAACATTACCGGTAAAGCCTGAACCAGAAGCCTTCTGGCCCCCCGGGCCGAAAGCCGTCTTGATAACTCCGGGCATTATCTCTTCTGTCAAAAATACCTTGCCGCGAACAGTCTTTTTAAGGGGATTTTCAAGCGCGACAGTATCACCGGTTTTTATGCCGATATTTTTTCCGTCAGATACATTAAACGCTAATACAGGAATTGATGCTTTACCGGCTTCAATATTGACAGTTTTCCCTTCAGGTGTTTCATATTCAAACTTATCATTTAACGGCTTCATGCATTCTGTCTCTGTCTCGGCAAGAAAAGAACAAACCCCTGTCATTGTCATTGAGTAATGCGCCCTGCCTGTGATCAGCTGAAACGGGTACTCTCTGCTCATATCACTGAAGTCCCTGTTCTTTGGGTTCCATTTACTCTCAGACCAATAAAAGGTTGTTGGATAGCTTGTTCCGAATTTTCTGTTTACATCTTCCAGATAAGAGAAACTGAATTCAAACTTCTTTGAACCGGTTTTTGGATATATGCCTGAAGGCGAACCATCAGATCTTTTATACCTGTAATAGCCTGCGGGCCAGACTGCCACACCATTATGCTTTCTAAGCCAGTCAACTGTAAGAGGTGCTCCCTGTTTAATAGCCTTCTTACCCCATATAGCTGACGGATTATCCGGTGTTCCATTGATCAGACAGCCTTCAGGCAGGTCTGGATAAGGAAGAGGCTCGCCAATGTTATAAAATCCGGACATATCAGACAGTATCCCATTGATAAATCCCTCTTCATCTTTATATTTATCTCTAAAATCCTCATTTTTTATATCAGCATCTCCATGTTTTATTAATGACTGAGATAATGCGATCATAATCTCATACGGTGTCTTTGACTCATAAAGAGGTTTTATAACTTTGTCCCTTAATGCTACTTCAGGGCTCATTGTGTAAACATCACTCAGTCCCATTCTCTCAAGAAAGCCGGCTTCAGGAAGCACTATATCAGCATATTTTCCTGTCTCAGTAATGTGGGTGTCGATAAAAACCATTAGTTCAAGCAGATACTCTTCATTTCCATCTTTTAAGGTCATTGAATCTTTCCATTCGGAAGTGCTGCCAGCCGTTATAACAGGATTTCCAGCCCTTGTTATAAATGCCTTAACAGGATATTTATACCCTTTAAAAGGCCCGTGCTTTAACATTACCCCCTGTCTTATCTTTTGAGGCAGGTCTGCCAGTACACCACGCCACGCAGAAGGATAGCCGCCAAATAAGTCTTTGTTAAGCTCCGCAAGTTTGCCGGATACAGTATTGCCGTTAATTTCCCGGCTTACGGTCTTCTCCTGAAATCCCCTGCCCACAGTTGCAACGCCCTTTTTCATCTTTTGAGATTCCACGAATACCAGACCCCCTGGATTATCAATATTGCCTGTTACAAGGCATAGGGCCGTCATGAGTATCGAGGTTACGTCTCCGTTTGTATGATGGGCAGTACCGTGCATCCCTATTTCGATCGAGGCAGGTTTTGTTATTCCGAACAAATGCGCCGTCTCTTCTATATCGTCTTTTGATATGCCTGTTTTTTCTTCCGCCCATTCAGATGTAAAGTAGTGCAGATTGTTTGACGGATCTGATTTTTCAATGTATGACATGAAAGCATCTCTAAACTCTTCCCATCCTGTTGTGTATCTTTTTATAAACTTATGGTCCATATACCTCTTTGACGCATTATCAGGCGTATCATTCCTGATAATGTAGTAAAGTAGTGACGCGAGCAGTGCCGCATCTGTACCCGGTCTTATCGAAAGCCATTTGTCCGCATGCGCGGCTGAATTTGTATAAGAGGGATCTATAACAATATACTTACATTCATTCTCTGCCTTTGCCGCGGGAATACCATAAGACATATAGTTAAATCTTGTTGCAATAAAGGGATTAACACCAATATTCAGGATCAGCTTTGTGTCATGGCCTGTCTTCAGATATGTATCATTTCGTTCATCCCTTGTCAGAAAAGGCCTTTGAACGTCAGGAAGGGGCCTTTCATCCCCTATCATGATTTTTTGTCCCCATCTGCGGTTTAAGTCGCAGATGCTTCCGTGATCATATGTATTTGGAGAACCGAAGGCGTGAAACAGCCTGTAATATGCTTCTCTGTCTGTTACGTCACCGCAGTCAAGGAAAACCGTTTCAGGCCCGAAGTTCTGTTTTATCTTTATCAGCTTTTCCGCTATATAATTAGTCGCCTCTTCCCAGGTAATGGGTTTCCATTTATCTTCACCCCTCTGCCCTGTCCTGATCAGAGGCGTCTTTATCCTGTGAGGCGAATAGGTCAATTGGAGTCCTGACGCGCCTTTGGCGCAAAAAGCACCGTTATTGATCAGAGTGTGGGGATTTCCGTATATTTTCTTCGCGACCCCGCCTTCCACAAGCACTGAAATGCCGCACTCGGAAGGGCACATTGCATCTGATGTATATATCAGTTTTGCCGGTTCAGATGAGGCTGACGATATCTGTTCAATGTTTACCCTTTTAGTCGACGGGCTTACTGTTTTCATATAATCCTTTAACGGATAGCTGCCTGTATCACCCTCAAATGTGTAATATACAGACGGGTTGGTTCCTAACTCCGGTTTGAGAACTTTAAGAGACGCTTTTTTCATACAAGCGTATATTCTGCTTTTCTTATCGCTTATGTCTCCGAAAATTAAAGCCTTGCCCATACAACTCTGCACGCATACGGGCAACTGACCGCTTATCACCCTGCTGTAGCAGAAATCACATTTTTCCGCCTGTCCGGTAAATGAACTTTCCTGAATAGCGCCATAAGGGCACATTTCATAGCACTTCCCACAGCCGGTACAGCGCCCGCTGTGCATGACTACTACGCCATCCCCGTTCTTTAAAAGGGCTTTTTCTTCGCATGATTCAATACAGGGGGCGTTGTCACAGTGATTACACAGGCGCGGTATAAAAAATTTACTGACATCCGGATAGCTGCCTGCCTCATGAGTCTCCACCCGGCATCTTGATATGCCGAACGGGATGCCGTATTCCGCCTTGCATGTTACCTGACACGCATAACAGCCAACGCACCGGTCAAGGTCAATTAACATGCCGTATGTTCTCTGCTTTTTCGCCATATTTATCCTTTAAAGCAAAAACCTGTTTTATTATAAACTTTTTCCGCAGTAAACAAAAAAAGGGATGCCCTGAACAGGCATCCCTTTTGAAAAAACGATCTGATCTGAAAACTAATTAGGCCATACCCACGGCTTGTCCTTGCCGAAAATGTCCTCAGGCAATCTCGGCCTGGCATTTATAGGTAACGGGAACTTGCCTTTCGGACCAAACCATTTCAGGTAGATCTTCTCATAAGTTCCGTCCTTGAGTATATCCTGAAGTATAAAACTGATCTTATCCCTCCATTTGCTGTCATCCGGCGTGACACCGATGCCATAAAGGCCCGGGCTGAAAATAGGCCCTATTGCTTCATAATCACCACCTTCACTACCGGCTACTCCAGCTATAATCGGGGTATCCTGTACATAGGCATCCACTTTGCCCTGCTTTAAGCCCAAAAAACACTCGGAATTTGTCTGGAATGAAAGGATGACCAGATCCTTTTTACAGCCAAGTTCCTTGAGATATTCCTGACCGGCTATGTAAGCGTTGGATCCCTGAACAACAGCTATCCTTTTTCCGCAAAGGTCTATAGGGTTTTTGAATTTCCCTTTTTTCCCGTAGAAAATTTTGCCTGACCACAGATAGGGCGGCTCTGCATAGTCGATCTGCTCATCTCGGCTTCTGGTATGACTCATACTTGATATTGTAAGGTCGATCCTCCCCGACGCAAGGAACGCTATCCTTGTCTTATTGTTAACATTGACTCTATTGACTTTCACACCGAGTCTCTTGCCGATCTCGTCACCAAGGTCTATATCAAAACCCGTCCAGATACCGTCCTTATCAATGTAATTGACAGGCGGAACAGTAGTTCCTGAACCTATATTAACTACTCCTGCCTTTTTAACTTTATCAAGGGTGCTCTTTGCACCTGCAATTTGTGTGAAAAACAAAAGTAACATCACTGACAGTATTAATATGCTGATCTTTTTCATTATAATTTCCTTTCTGACGCGCACGTAACATTCCGTCATGACAAAACAGACGAAGCTCGCAGCACATCTCACGTGTATTTAGTAAATATTAGAAATATAGAGACTTAAAAACAGGAGGATCAAACAGACGGGGGTTTATCCAAAGAATACACAATAACCGGGGTATTGATGAGTTCGTGAGTTTCACCAAATGCCGAGGAATTCTCAGCAATAGTAAGATCTGAAATTGTTTCAGCAAGCAGTAAAGCATCGCTGGTTGCCACAAAATACAAAAGGATGCAAAAATCCTCTTCCTCGGAGATTGTCATCTCTTGCGGATCGCAAAAGACAGGTATAATAAATAAACAAGGCGTTATCATAAATAATAAACAGACCGCAATTAACCGCATGACAACTATTAAATCAGAATGCAATTTTATTTGTCAATTACCAGGAGATGTATATTAATTTATTTACTATATTTTGGAGGCAATGCTGCAGGTGAGCGAATAAGGGGAGTTGTTTTTATTGCTTTTATCAATACTGTTCAGTCTTTATTTTTCAATAAACCGGAATATAAAAAGGCAATCCTTTCAATAAGTTGCGATATATCGTGGGCCGGATATATTCTGCGACGTCCTTCAGCTCCCATTTTCTGTCTCTTTTCCGGCTCCCTTACCATCCATAACAGCGCCTCTGCCAGAGACCTGACATCTCCGGGTCTGACAAGAAACCCTGTTACGCTGTCCTTAACAAGTGAAGATACACCTCCGACATCAGCCGCGACAACAGGCTTTCCAGATGCCATTGCCTCAATAATGGAAACAGGTGTGCCTTCATTTAATGAAGTAAGCGCGATAATATCAAGGTCAGAATAGATTACAGGCAGATCTCTTCTGAACCCGGTAAAAACAACACTGTCTGCGATACCCAACTCTTCAGCGTAAGACTCCAACTCTCTTCGCAGTTCCCCGTCACCTACAATTATGAACTTCAAATCCGAAGTCCGAAATCCGAAATCCGAAATAACTGATTTTGCTGCCTCAAGAAAGAGCCTGTGGCCTTTAATGGGAACAAGCCTCCCAATGATGCCGACAATGACAGCATCTCCAGACAGTCCAAATTCGTTCCTGAATTCACCTTTATGTTCGACAGAATCAAGAAAAGGCTTCAGATCAAGGCCCAGAGGTATAATCTCAAACCTGCCCTGATTTCCAATGCCCATTCCGATAAGCTCCTCCTTCAGTTTGTCGCTCAATGTAATAAGCCTTGAAGAAAGACGCGCAAGCGCCTTTTCTATCTGAATAAAGCACCAGGATTTAAGCCTGCCAAAATATCCTGTCAGCACATGGCCGTGAAAGGTATGCACGATCACCGGCACACCTGCCAGCCATGCTGCAATTCTGCCCAGAGTGCCGGCCTTTGCAGTATGAGTATGCACAATGTCAGGCTTTTCTTTTTTGATCAACTTATAAAGTCTGAGAAAGGCCTTGATGTCATTTATTAGGCCAATTTCCCTGCCAAGCTCAGGGATAACAACGGGATTGATGCCTCTGGATTCAGCCAGGTCCATCATATTCCCTTCTGACTTTCCTTCCGAGCCTTTTACAAGCACTGTTTCATAACCCAGCTTTTTAAGCTCATCAGAGAGAAGGATCGTGTGGATGGCTGGGCCGCCGATATTAAGACGGGCTATTATGCGAAGTATCTTAGTTTTCTTCATTTTCAGTTCTTATCTTCCAAACTTTTTCATGAACAGAAAAGTCTGATGAGAATACTTCCATATGACACATTTAAAAATAAAACTTTCAGACAAAGAAACACCTAAAAATAAACAGTGCAAACAAAAATCAAATTATCCTGTCAATTATGGAAGTTATGAAACAGGCTTTTCTGTTCATTCACTCTTCTCATCCCTGCCTACCGGTCTAAGACTCATTGAGTCAACGACTCATAGAGCAGACAGCTCCTATCTGCAAAATTTCTCAACCTCTTAATTTCTTATCTTCTTAACTTCTGACTTCTAATTTTATTTAATAGTCCATAAATTCCCTGTGCCAGAGTTCCAGCATCAGGAGTGTCCACAGCCTTGGGCCATGGTCTGTTTTACCTGAGATATGTTCTGTCACAAGGCCCCGCACTGCCTCCGGCCTGAAATATCCCCTTTCTAAAGACCTGCGACTTAAAAGTATATCAGATATATAGTCCTTAAGGTCGTGCCTGAACCATTTGCTGACAGGCACGCCAAAGCCTGTCTTCTGCCTTGCGAACACTTTCTCAGGTACCAGGCCTTTAAACGCCTTCTTTAGAATATATTTTTTTATTCTGCCGTTGAGTTTATACTCCAGCGGTATCGAGGCCGCGAACTCCATAAGTCCATGGCCCAGAAACGGGCATCTTACTTCAAGGGAATTCGCCATTGAAGCTATGTCAACTTTTACCAACAGATCAAATGGAAGATATGAATGTATGTCAGCGTCCATTGCTTTTTCCACAATGTCACGCGCCCCGCTCTGTTCGAACAGCTTCATTAAATAATCGTAAGGATCATTCCCGGTCAATACACCCGACATAAATTCACCATACTGCGCACGCATGTTTTCTCTGGAGAAAGCAGTCATCCACTGAAAATACTCATTGCCTGCAGTATTCATAGAGCCCTGAATAAACCGTTTGATGCGCTTTCTTCTGCTTTTACTGTCTGATTCTCCAAACACATTAAAGGCCTTCAGAGACAAAGATCTAACAGGCTCCGGCACATATCTGAACCATTTCATCAGTTTTAACGCATAGTATCTGTCATAACCCGCGAAATTCTCATCTCCTCCGTCACCTGAAAGTGCTACCTTCACGAATTCCGAGGTCATTTTTGACAGGTAATATGTCGGAAGGGCGGAAGAGTCGGCAAACGGTTCACCATAATGCCTTACAAGTTCGGGTAAAACATTCAGCGCGTCAAGCTTGACGATAAACTCCCTGTGATCAGTTTTGAAAAGCTCTGCTATCTGCCTGGCATATGGAAGTTCATTATAGGCATCGTCCTCAAATCCAATTGAAAAAGTCTTTACAGGTTCCTGCATGATCTCTGACATGACGGCAACTATTATGCTTGAATCAATGCCACCGCTCAAAAAAGCGCCAAAAGGCACGTCGCTGATAAGCCTTTGTCTCACAGATTCCTTAAGACTCTCATACACATCGGCAGACAGCTGTCCTTCTTCTTTGACATTGATTTTATTGGAGAAATCTATGTCCCAGTACCTCTCAACCCGGATGTCGTTCTTTTCCAGATAAAGGTAGTGCGCCGGAGGCAGTTTATATACGTTCCTGTAGGCTGAACCAGGAGCAGGTATATACTGGTAGGCAAGATATCGATGTATTGAGGAGAGATCAACCTCTCTTTTGATATCCAGTGCCATTAGGGCCTGAAGCTCCGAGGCAAAGGCAAATAATTTTCCGTCCCAGTAGTAAAAAAGAGGTTTTTTCCCTATCCTGTCCCTGGCAAGAAAAAGTCTTTGTCTTTTTTCATCCCAGACCGCAAAGGCAAACATGCCTGAAAATTTCTCAATGCATTTCTCACCCCATTCTTCGTATGAATGAAGAACCACTTCCGTATCTGAATTACTTCTAAAAATATGCCCTTTATTTTCCAGAACTGACCGTATCTCTTTAAAGTTATAAACCTCGCCGTTATAAGTGATAAATACGGAGCTGTTCCTTCGACCGCACTCAGGACAAGCCTCATTTGACATCGGCTGATGGGCATTCGCTGACAGATCAATAATAGACAGTCTTGCGTGACCGAGACCGACACGTTTGTTTTTATTTATCCATATCCCGCTGGCATCAGGTCCCCGGTGCTCCAGGATCCCTGTCATTTTTGAAACAGCAGACTGTATCCAGCCGTTTTTCCTTTGAGAAGACAGATCAACAATGCCAGCTATGCCGCACATTTAACGCAAACCCTTCATGACGATATATTGAGTATGATTCAATTTAATCATTATTTTACTTTTAACTATCTTCCAGAACATCGGCATAGAGCCCTTCATATTGTTTTGTTATGGTATCTATTGAGAAAGAGGAAGCTATCCTTTCCCTGGCAGCCCTGCTTAACAAGTCATACTCATCTTTGCTCATAGACAATAGCCCGTTCCATGCCTCCGCCATTGCTTCAGGGTTAGACGGTGGAACGACAATCCCGGTGTCACCAACTATATAAGCCGAGTCACCAACATTAGTAACTACACAGGGAACACCGCAGGACATGGCCTCGCCAACCACATTCGGAAATCCCTCGCTATAAGAGGAGACCGTGGCAGTATCCAGAGCTGCAGTTATATCAGGGATATCATCCCTTTCTCCCAAAAGATGTACATATTTGTCAATGCCCAGCGCTGCTATTTGTTTCATCAAAATAAAATTATCATGCGTTACCCCCTGCCCCACCATAATGAAATGGACATCCGTTCTTATCTCACATATACGATTAACTGCCTTCAAAAAGTTCATATGATCTTTCATCGGGTCAAAACGAGCCACTAATCCGATCAGAAACGTTTGCTCAAACAACCCCAGGTCATGTCTTAATTTTAAGCGGGCATCTTTAGATGGATGGAAAATATCAATATTGAACCCATTTGGAATGATTTCCCATCTTACAGGCCTATAACCTAATTGTTCATGAGCAGCCCGCCCTGCAGATGAATTAACAATAACCGCTTTAGGCATTTTAGACAGCTTAGCAAGCAGCTTTAAAGTAAGAAAAAACAGTTTTGAATGATCTTCCCTTCTGAACACAGAAGCACGTACGTTCCATATAATATATGGAATACGAGCCAGCCAGCCTGCAAGTGATCCCAATAAATCAGCATGATAAAGCCATGTCTGCAGGATCTGCGGGCGTTCTGCTAACAGCAGTTTAAAAAAACGCCAGAAGCCCAGTGGGTTCGGCACCCCCCTTTTCATATTAAGTGTATGTACCGGAACACCGAGAGCTTTAATTTTTTCACCTAAGGTCCCGCTATCAGTCATTGAAACAACAGTATTCTGAAAATGTTTTCGGTCCATGCCGGAAACCAGCTTATAAAGCATCATTTCCGCACCGCCGATATTCAGGCCGGTTATCAAATGAACAATTTTAATCATAATTATCCCGCCGGGCTTTCATTTCTATTTTTTCAAAACTAATTCGTTACAGCCATGTCTTTATCTTTAAAAGTGTAAAGCCCCTGTTCCTGTAATATCCTGATCACTTCAAACCCGAAAGCAAACCTGCAGTGCTATGCACAGCCTTTTCAATACTGAAATTAGAAACAATACGCTCACGGACAATATGGGCTGAATATCCGGAGTTATCCTTCCTTCCCCTGATAATGGTCATCCACCCGTCAGCAAGCGCCCGAGCATCCCTGATTGGCATAACAATGCCTGTATCGCCTACGATCAAAGCTGAATCCCCTACATCTGTTGC
>VAPA010041818.1_pt1 | contig 11602 bp, 8 predicted proteins | sample 3395041 | NCBI WGS metagenome assembly VAPA01 (sample SAMN08290432, study PRJNA428436) | hydrothermal vent metagenome | isolation source: Deep-sea hydrothermal vent chimney | place: Indian Ocean: Southwest Indian Ridge | depth 1973 m m
TGGCGGGTAAAAACGCCCACATTATTGATATCAAGCAAATCAAATAGTGCCTTTACAATTACTGTAAAGGTAACTCTTAACTTGTGCAGATTAATACTTCATCTATACTTTTACCCCGTTAGAAGATCTTCGCCCTTCTAACGGGTGTTACTTTGATTTTAAAACTTCCTCTTTATATTGCTTATAAGTAACAACTCTGTTCCTGCCCATCTTTGTTGCCATATACATAGCATCATCAGCCGCCTTTATCAGCCCTTCCTTGTTAAGGGCATCTGCAGGAAATATCGCAACCCCTATACTTACTGTAAGATAAGCATCCATACCCATAATATTATGCTTGCTTATTGCCTGCCTTATCCTCTCAGCTGTTTTTAACCCCCCTTCAAGAGAGGTTTCCGGAAGTATTGCAGAGAACTCATCGCCCCCATAACGGGCTGCAGAGTCAATACCTCTTAAATCCACGGAAAGAACCCTTGAAAGCTCCCTTATGGCATTATCCCCGCTCTGATGCCCATATGTATCATTGAACCCTTTAAAATAATCAATATCCATTAAAAGCAGTGCAAATCTTTTGTCGAGCCTCCTTGCTCTTTTGATCTCAGCATCAAGTTCTTCATGAAATGTTCTATGGTTCTTAAGACCCGTCAACCCGTCTGTTTTAGCAAGCATAACTATTTCTTCATGAAGCATGGCCTTCTCAATAGCCATAGCAGCCTGAAAGGAAGCGGCCAGAGCAACGTCTTCATCCACTTCAGTAAAACCGCCGGATCTGTTTTTATTAATAAGGATCAAAGCCCCCAGAATTTCACTTTTTATAATCACCGGAACGCCCAGAACATTTTTTATATCAATATCCCCGCTGTTTGCGATCCCGGCAAAACTCATATCGCCCGAGGAAGCGCTTAATCTTACAGGAATACCTTCTTTGAAAACCTCATTAAAAACGTTGTCCACAAAAGATGTAATATTGCTTTGCACGTCAGGTGAAGGTGAAAAAAACCGGTTAAATTTACGGGTAACTTTGTCGATCAGTACTATTGAACTTATTTCGGACCTGAGCAGACTCTTGCTGAATGAGTTTACAGTCTCCAGAACCTCATTGACAGTTACCTTGAAAATTATTGAACTATTCAATTCATTGAGTATATTAAGGGTTCTTACAACTTCCTGTTTTTCATAAATAGTCTTTTCCAGTTCCTTTATCTTATTCCTTAAAGTCTGTCCCATCGCATTAAAATTTTCTGACAATTTTCCTATCTCTGTTCCTTCCTGGACCGCGAGTTCCTCGAACTCACCCCGGGCCATTTTTTGCGTTGCAGATGTGACACGGTGCAGCGGAACTGCAATATTTTTGTTATAGATATAAATAAGCAAAATAACCCCTCCTGACGATAGAAGCAGGGCAAATATGAAAAATATAAAAGCTCGTGCTCTTATTGATTTTATTTGTTCAAGTGTTTCAGTCAGCTCAGGAGATTCAGAAAGGGTTAAATCAGCGTATCTCAAAGCAAGGTTTTCTGTGAATTCCAGTATTTGCTCTGTGCTTTTCCGCACATCTGTAAAAGAAAACAGTGCTACAAGAATAATTATAATCAAAAAACCAAATCCTACCGTATAGAGTGCAGTCATTTTCTTCAGTATTTTCATAGAGCTCTCAAAACCTTAACTGTTCTATTTATGGTTTTTCTGTGCCACATAACAGACACATGATTTGCTTCCAAATCATAATGACTCGATGACCACGGCAAAAGCGAGCTTTTTGCTGTAACAAGTCCGTCACCCTTGCCGGGAGTTATTTCATTCATTATCACAGAAGCCGGCAGTATTTTAAACAGCGAATCGGGAATTGACAATAATGCTTTAGGATATCTTTTTTTATCCTTTTTTTTCCACACATACACTGTCAGCATCCTTGGCTCTGTGCCACCGAAAGACATATAATCAATATTTTTATGAGGTAGATCGCAAAGATCCTTAAAAAAATCAGAACCGGGAAGAAGTTCTTTCAGGGCATCGCCTTTTAACAAGTCTGCTACATTTCTTATAACTCTTGATAGTATTCCATGCGCGTTTTTTGGCAGGATATCCTCAAGCACAACATATAAAGGCTTAATATATTTCCCCAGCCCTGCTATTGCGCTACCCCCATGAGGCGTAGAAATAGTTATTAAAGCCCTGATATCTTTATATCTTTTTTCCATAAATTTTCTGGCAATAAGGCCTCCCCTGCTGTGTCCTACAAGAGCTATAGGTCTCTCAGGAAAGACGATCTTTACCCTATCCATTATTTCACCAAGTTCTTCTACAGAATATAGAATTGGTCCTACAGGCCTTCGCTGGCTCCAGCAGACAAGATTAAAGCCTTTATCTTTCAGAGCATTCCAGAGATTATCCAGTTTTCCGGGTATATCTCCAACAGATATTTTTTTTGATTTATGAGAATTACAGGGCTGTGGTCTTTTAGCGATAAAAACCTTCAGTGGTATGTTGCCGGAGAATATCTTTGTAGACAACGGGTCAACCCAGATGTCTTTGTTCATCCCTAACCCGTGTATAAAAATTACAACGGGTTTATCTTCCATGCCCCTATGAATTGAAATGTCCAGTTTCATAAACCGAGAGGTCCCAAAAAAGCTATTGACAGGAGCCGGCGTTCAGGGTGTGATTTTCACCCCGTTAGAAGAGCAAAACTCTTCTAACGGGGTTTACTGGATGGTCTTTATCCTTTTAATAGTTGCGTTTTTATCCAAAAACACAATTTCTGCTATCTGCGCATTCCTGATCATCCTGCTGCATAGTTTACAAGGGGCTCCGTCAGCAAAGCTTTCATCATCTTCAAATCCGGCAATATAAATAACAGCGTCCTTCATTCTATCAGGACTGCCGTTAACAATTGCATTCTGTTCGGCATGCACTGCCTCACATAGCTCATACCTTTCGCCTGGAGGAATATTCATTTCCTTTCTCCTGCACTTCTCTGTATCAACGCAGTTCTCTATCCCCCGGGGCGCCCCGTTATAACCCGTGCTGATTATAACGTTATCCTTCACAATAACAGCTCCGTATTTTCTCCTAAGACACGTTGATCTTGAAGAAACCACCTTTGCAATTTCAATAAAATAACTGTCCCAGTCAGGCCGCATAGTGTTCTCCATTCCATATAGGGCAGGATGTAGTATTTGAGCGGTTTCTTTTGCCGATAGTCAATAAAATTTATTTAAACATCAAGAGGCAAAGGCCTCGGAGGTCGAACCGACCGAGAATGAGCGAAGATACTATTTCCTGCCCTGTATTATCCAACTTTGATCTTCCAGGCGGTCATATCCTTTTTATCCTCAAGCAGTATGCCTTTATCTTCCAGTTCCTTTCTTATTCTGTCCGCTGATTCCCAGTCTTTTTTCTGTCTCGAGGACTCTCTTTCAGATATCTTGTCAATAATATCCTGAGAAGTAAGCCCTATGTTCTTTACTTTCATTAAGGCCGTATACCAGTTCTCAGCCGACCTGCCGAAAATATTAATGGCGCCGCCTGTCTCAGAGAGAATATTTTTTGCCTTTAAAACAATCTCTTTGGCTCTCTGTCCAGCCGGCCCTGCATCAAGAAGTTTGTTAATTTCTCTGACAAGCTCAAAAATGTGTCCGAGTGCAAGGGCAGTATTGAAATCATCATCCATTGCATCTTCAAACTTCTGCTTTGTTGAATTTAAAACATTTTCAAACTCATCCAATGCTCCGGAGTTATCACCTGCCTCGTCAGACTCCAGAAAATCATTTATCCTTGTAGTCGTTGAATAATATCTGTCAATAGAGATCTCTGCCTCATTAAGCTGAGAATCCGAAAATTCTATCGGACTCCTGTAGTGTGAGGAGAGAAGAAAGTATCTGACGACTTCAGGCTCATACTTCTCCAGAATTTCTTTTACAGTGAAGAAGTTCCCGAGAGACTTGGACATCTTCTCTTTATCCACGGTTATGAACCCATTGTGCAGCCAGTACTTAACAAAAGGTTTCCCTGTTAGGGCTTCACTCTGGGCTATCTCATTTTCATGGTGTGGAAAGATCAGGTCAGCACCGCCACCATGTATATCAAAGCTTTCTCCAAGATATTTCATGGACATTGCGCTGCACTCTATATGCCAACCGGGCCTTCCGGGACCCCAGGGGCTTTCCCAGGAGGGCTCGCCCTCTTTGGATGCCTTCCAGAGTGCGAAATCAAGCGGACTCTTCTTGTTCACATCCACATCAACCCTGGCGCCTGCCACCATTTCGTCCAGGTTCCTGTTGGAAAGCTTCCCGTAAGGTTTAAATCTGCTGATATCAAAATAGACATTTCCGCCAACACTATATGCATAACCTTTATCTTCAAGTCTTTGAACAATTTCGATCATTTCTTTTATATGTTCTGTTGCCTTTGGCTCAATATCAGCCCTGCTCACCCCAAGTCTTTCCATGTCTCTGTAATATTCCTCAGTATATCTAAGCGCTATTTCATCAGTAGAAATTTTTTCCTGAGCAGCCCTGGCAATAATCTTATCATCCACATCAGTAATATTCCTCAGATGCATAACTTCAAAATCCCTGTATCTAAGGTATCTCTTTATAGCATCAAAAACTACCGCGCTTCTGGCATGTCCAAGATGACTGACATCGTAAGCTGTTATTCCACACACATACATATTCACTTTTCCGGCAGTCATAGTAACCAGATCTTCCTTTTTTCTTGTCAGGGTATTATATATCCTTATTCCTGCCTGTCCGGCAGGCAGGTTTCCGTCTTTTTTGCTTTTCAGTTTATCCATTCCCCTGGCAAGCTCATTAACTCTTGATTCAATATCATCAAGTTTTTCAGAAACAGGGTCCTGCAAATAATCCATTACCTCGACAAGGCCCTCTTCTGTTGACATTCTTATGATCTTTTTCTTTGTTACCCTGCCTGGTACACCTACCACAATCGAGTCTTCAGGTACAGATTTAAGCACCACAGAGTTAGCACCTATCTTAACATTACTCGCGATTGTAATTGCTCCCAGCACCTTTGTACCTGCACCGATAACTACATTATCCCTCAGTGTGGGATGCCTTTTGCCTTTCTCTTTTCCTGTACCGCCCAGGGTAACACCCTGATAGAGAGTAACGTTTTCGCCTATTTCCGATGTTTCTCCCACAACAACACCCATACCGTGATCTATAAAAAAGCCGCCCCCGATCTTTGCCCCCGGATGGATCTCTATGCCTGTTAAAAACCTTCCGATATGAGACAACAGGCGGGGTATTACTGGAACGCGCATTTCCCAGAGAAAATGATTGATCCTGTGAAGAAATATCGCATGGAATCCCGGATACGCAAGCACTATTTCGAACCCGTTCCTTGCTGCCGGGTCCATCTTAAAAACTGCCCTGTAATCACACTTAATATCTGACCAGAAACTCATAGGAGGTATTATACAATAAAATTTAGAGAATGCAGTCTAAAAAGGAAGGCGTACATCCAAGGTCAATAAATCCTAAATCCCAAATCCGAAATCCTAAACAATAACCAAATTACAATTCTTCAATATTCCAGGCTGGTTGGGATTTAAGATTTGATGAATTAGAGTTTGTTTGAAATTTAGAGCTTAGGATTTAGTGCTTGAGCATTTAACTTATCTATAATTCACAAACTCTATGTGCACACCAAAATCCTTTTCTTTAAGCATATTTATTACAGACTGGAGATCATCTATCTTTTTAGCCTTTACGCGAACCTGGTCTTTCTGTATCTCTGACTGGACTTTAAGCTTTGCATTTTTTATGACCTTAACTATCTCCTTGGCTTTTTCAGCAGAAATTCCCTGCTGAAGGCTTATAACCTGCTTTACAGTTCCGGAAAATGCATTTTCAATTTTTCCATAAGTCAGCGATTTAAGAGATATCTTTCTCTTTACCAGTTTGCCCTGGAGTATATCCAAAACGCTTTTTAGTTTATACTCATCATCAGACACTACAAGAATCTCGTTCTTTGACTTGTCAAGCTCTATACTGCTTTTGCTTCCCCTGAAGTCAAACCTCTGGCCGATCTCCTTTAATGACTGCTGGACTGCATTTGTAACCTCCTGAAGATCAACTCTGCTAACAATATCAAAAAAGTGTTCATTCGTCATATTTCAGACCTCCCGGTAAAGTTATGCCTGTTTAACAAACACATCGAAAATTCATGCAGCCTGCGTCCTTAGCATAATATTTTGAGTTTAATACTACAGCGGCAGGCAATTCAATTAATACAGGAATAATACAACAAAGTCTAATTTTTTGCCTGATCAGGGCCGGATTTACAATCACATTCAATCCGCCAACCTTTTCTGCTCAATGCAAAAAACCATGCATTTATGCTGGAAGATCCCCTGCTTTTAAAGGATTTTTGATTCCATTTTATCCCGTCCTTCTGATAAAATGTTTAAATACCATGGGTTATTAAAGCACTTTAAGGCCATGTGCATTATGCGAGGTATTTCATGAAACACATTATGGCAAGATATACAGTAAAAAAACAGGGGCTTGAAGAAGTAAAAAGAGCAATTACGGAGTTTGTTGATGCGGTGAAAAAAAATGAGCCTGATACTCTGGCTTACGAAGCATTTCATGAGACTGACAATGTTTCTTTTGTACACTTCATAACATTTAAGGATGAAAATGCAGAAACAGCACATAAAACTACCCCTCATGTTATGAAATTTGTAGAAATACTATATCCGCTCTGTGAAAATGAACCTGTATTTACTGAATTATCAATGCTCAAATCGAACTATAGATTCTAAAGAAATGGAGACATAATGAAAAGACATGTTTTATCTGCTCTACTTATTATCATTGCATATTCAGGTTTAAGCATCCACGGTGAGTCCCTTGCCACTGACAGGCTGGGGTGTCTTACCTGCCACCAATATCCCGGTCTCGTAAAGCTTGAGAAACCGGACACTTTTAAGGTTTTACATATCGACGAGGAAAAACACCTTGCATCCAAGCACGGCAAGGTTGACTGCAGACAGTGTCATGTTGAAATAAACCAGATACCGCATACAGACATGACGAATGTTGAATGCACAACTTCCTGTCATGCAGAGGACAGGGAGAAAATAACAGCGATGAGAAGTGATTTAAGCGCTTACCATAAAGAAGAGCGTTTTGCCATTACAGGCATTGACGACAAATCATCCTGCAATGAATGCCATCCCCTGTATCCGCATAGCAAGAACATCAAGGTCAGGGCTCTTGTTAACATGCATTCAGGGTTTTTGCTCTGTGAAGTATGTCATCTGAAAAAAGAAAACCAGGCAAACTTATCATATGACTGGAAAAAACCTGAAAAAGTCTTTTTTACGGGGGAGCCTTACGGAACCCACGAAATGCAGGAGACAAAATCATCACCAAAAAAAAAGGGCGTAATATCAAGAATGCTTAAGATATTCTCTTCCGATGAGTCCGGTTCTGAAGCTGACACTAAAACAACATATACAATATCCAGGATAGCCCCTTTTTCAGTGGTAGCAGGCAAAAAAACACTGATAATGAACACACATGATAATCAGAAAGCTATAGAATTCAAAACCAGAGAGAAAAGCCTGAGTCCTGAAAAAAGAGAAAAAGAACTAAATGCTTTTCATAAAAATATTGCGAGAAAAGAAGTAAGTACAGCCTGTAACGGGTGCCATTCCGCAAATGGCATACTGGACTTTAAAAAACTTGGCTTTGACTCAAGAAAGATCAAAGATCTGCAATATCTGAACATAAAAAGTCTGGTGACAAAATATGATGTCTTTTACCTGCCCAACCTGTTCGGCCAATAAATAAATTCTGATACTTTTAATAAAGAAATGTTCTTTTCGGGGACTGAAAGGAGTTAAACATGGCAAGGATCAAAATTAATTCCACTATTGAGTAGGTCGGTTATAAATTAAAATCCGCCCTTGAAGAGGCAGTCCGGAATACAATTCCTGAAGCTGAATTCGATAACGATATACTATGGAAAGAATTTATTGGAGCGATCAATAAAAAATGTTCGATCTGGGCAAAGGTCCCAGATACCTATATTAAGAAATAAACCTCTGCATAATTGACACAGAACCAAAAACCATGTCCCTGCCCCTTTACAGGATAAATGCATTAGCCACTAAAAGCATTTACAATTTCTGTAAACGCTTTTAGTGTGTTGTTTTCTTATATTGTGTAATTCACTTTTATGTCTTCCAGACGGGGATACTTTCTTTTACCAGAAAAGAAAGTACCGAAAGAAACTGGCCCTATGAAATTTTCATACGGCTCTTCTTTCGATGAAAAGGGGAATGATTAAACTCGCCCCGATTCATCGGGACTCAAACAGTAATCATCCCTTTATCCTTTTCATTTTCTTTCAGAGCCTAAAATTTCCAAAGGGACCCAAAAGTATTTTTTATACACCCCATTGATTATTTCCAGTCTGCAAAAGACTGCGAAGGTTAAGCCCCGTATAGGCTGTTGCCTATGAGCTACGGGGCCAAGAAAATAATTCGTGTCTGAAGACCAAAGGGATGAGTTTGAATTATTTTACTGAGCAGGAATACAGCAGACTGAAAAAGAAATAATCACAGGGCACCTTTCTTTGCCTACTTTCTTTAGAGGTAAAGAAAGTAGGTTGGGGTATGGGGTGAAACACCCATAAAAAATATTTAAGTATCCCAGGTGTGTCTACGACTCATAGTAGGCTGAATCTCTACATATCACTTGAAGGAATATGGATAAAGAGTACCTATGACTTTACAATTTATGTGAAGGGAAATAATGCCTATTGCAGATTAAATTTAAACTTTCTAAGCCTTAAAGCATTTGTAACCACTGTTACCGAGGACATTCCCATTGCTGCTGCTGCGAACATAGGGTTAAGCAGTATTCCAAAAAACGGAAAGAGCACCCCGGCAGCAACAGGTATTAATATTGTGTTATAGGCAAACGCCCAGAAAAGGTTTTGTTTAATATTTCTGAGTGTGGCTTTTGAAAGCGACACTGAAGCTGCTACCCCGCTCAAATCCCCTCTTATAAGCGTTATATCAGACGCTTCCATTGCAACATCTGTCCCTGTACCAATAGCAATTCCTACATCAGCCTGTGCAAGTGCAGGTGCGTCATTTATGCCGTCACCTACCATTGCAACTATTTTGCCTTCGGCCTGAAGTTTTTTGACTTCTTTTGCCTTATCTTCAGGAAGCACCTCAGCAAACACCCTGTCTATTCCTGCCTGCTTTGCAATTGCCCCTGCAGTCTTCCTGTTATCTCCGGTTATCATGGCTACTTCTATTCCGAGTTTGCGCAGGCTCTTTATTGACTCAACAGAATTTTCCTTCAGGGTATCGGCTACCGACACAATACCTATAACATTTTTATCCGCTGCTACATACATGGGCGTTTTGCCCTGGCTTGAAAGTGCCTCTGCCTTTTCCATCAATTCTTTAATATCCATGCCTTCATCACTCATAAAGTCAGAGTTTCCGAGCAGCACAACCTTTCCGTCAATCTTTGCCTTGATGCCATGTCCGGGAACTGCCTGAAAATCAGCAGGTTCCTTTATCTCAATGCCCTCTTCCTTTGCCTTTTTTAAAATTGCCTCTCCAAGCGGGTGTTCTGAGCCTTTTTCAGCAGAGGCCGCAAGCTGTAATATCTCACCCTTCGTTCCTCGTCCTTCCCGATGCGGGTCTCCGCTCGATACGAGTAAACTCCGGGTCGCTTCGACATCCATCGTTATTATATCTGTCACCACCGGTTCTCCTTTTGTAAGTGTGCCGGTTTTATCAAATACAATTGTATTTATCCTGTGGGCAGTTTCAAGAGCTTCCCCTCCCTTTATCAATATGCCGTTTTCAGCGCCTTTGCCGGTGCCTACCATTATGGATGTAGGCGTTGCAAGCCCAAGAGCACAGGGACACGCTATGATCAAAACCGCAATGAAATTAAGCAATGCATATGTAAATGCAGGTTCAGGACCGAGAAAAAACCAGATAATGAAAGTAACAGTTGCAATCCCCATGACAACCGGCACAAAGATCGAGGCTATTTTATCTGCAAGCCGTGCTATCGGAGGTTTGGATCCCTGAGCATCCTGAACCATGTTTATAATCTGTGACAGCATTGTATCCCTGCCGACCTTTGTAGCCTCAAATTTGAAAGAGCCGGTTTTGTTCATAGTGGCCCCTATTACAGTGTCACCGGCATTTTTTTCAACTGGAATAGACTCGCCGGATATCATGGACTCATCTACAGATGAATAGCCGTCCTTAACAATGCCGTCAACAGGTATCTTCTCTCCCGGCCTGACCTGGATCAAATCCCCTATCTCTACATCTTCTATCGGGATATCCTTCTCCAGACCGTCCCTTATGATCCTTGCTGTCTTTGGCTGAAGTCCTATAAGTTTTTTTATTGCCTCTGATGTCCTGCCTTTTGCACGCGCCTCAAAGAACCTGCCCAGGAGTATAAGCACAATAATTGTGGCAGCTGTATCAAAATACACATGTGCAGAATATCCTTTTATTTCAAAAACCGACGGGAAAAATGTAGCTATAACACTGTAAATATATGCAGCTGAAGTTCCAACCGCAATAAGGGTGTTCATGTTTGTTGTCCTGTGACGTGCTGCGGCAAATGCTCCTGTATAAAACTGCCAGCCTACCCAGAACTGAACAGGGGTTTGAATTATTAACTGCATAAGAAAGCTTGCCTGTCTTGGTATCTGAATTAAGCTGGAAAGCCCTATCTTTTCCCAGAATGTGAGCAGAAATATTGGAACAGTTAAGGCAATACCTGTTAAAAGTTTTGTTTTTAGTCTTTTTAGTTCATCTTCTCTTTCCTTTTTTTCCTTTTCAACAATATCCTCTCCCTGTTCAACCTCAACAATGTCGTAACCTATGCTTTTAATCGCTTTTTTAAAGTCCCTCACCCCTACCTGTGCCGCTACGTATTCAACAGAAGCTTTCTCAGTAGCAAGATTTACCGAGGCTGATAAAACTCCGCTAAGGGAAGATAGTGCATCCTGAACCTTTTGAACGCATGAGGCGCATGTCATGCCTTTTATCGGGATCATTATCTTTGAAACCGAAACACCATAACCAAGGTCTTTTATTGTTTTTATGAATTCATCTATAGAGGCTTCCAAAGGGTTGTAAAAGATCGTTGCTCTTTCAGCGGCAAAATTAACTGCTGCGTCTTCAACTCCTTTTAGTTCCTTAAGTCCGTCCTGAACCTTTGCCGAACAGGATGCGCAAGACATACCTGTAACAGGCAGGTCTATCCTTTTGGCCTCAGAAGATACTTCTTTCATTGCTTTTTCTCCTGGTTCAGGTAGTGGACAGGATTCTTTATCCATGTTTCTCCTTCTTCAATGTATCGTTTATATTTATCCCCAAACAAAATATGAGGTCAAAGATTATCACTATATATTTTCCCATAAAAATGTCTTTTTCACCACAACTTCTTAATATAATCAGAATTTATTGAAATGATCTCAGAATCAGTTAATTTTCTGTTGCTTAATACCTTAAGTTCTGATATATATAGGAGGCAATACCAGCTTGGGCAGATAAGAACAGCTGACAAGCCAA
>VAPA010012513.1_pt1 | contig 11565 bp, 9 predicted proteins | sample 3395041 | NCBI WGS metagenome assembly VAPA01 (sample SAMN08290432, study PRJNA428436) | hydrothermal vent metagenome | isolation source: Deep-sea hydrothermal vent chimney | place: Indian Ocean: Southwest Indian Ridge | depth 1973 m m
AAATATGTTCTTGTTGGAATTTCGATGGGAGCTGTTGTGGAGCGCTACATGCCTTCAGAATGGATTTACAGGCTGTTCGGGCAGGAAGGCAGGCTCAGTATAGTATGGATCACATTGGGGACGATCCCTGTGTTTCTCCACCAGATCAGCGCTTCGAGTATCCTGTATCACATAAAAAGCACTCTTGACGGTACGATGAGCGGAGGAGCCGGACTTGCTTTTCTTATTGGCGGGCCTGTTACAGCTATACCGGCAATGACAATGTTATGGGCGATGTTTAAGAAAAGGGTGTTTTTTCTGTACATGTTTATCAGTATAGCCGGAACGATTATCCTTGCCTATTCTTTTCAATATTTTGTATTCGTTCCGTATGTGGATACAGGTAATCCTGTGCTGAAAGGTATCAGCTCCCTATCCGGTGGAAGATCATCGATTATTTCCAGATTAGACAAAAACGTGCGGATAGTAATGGATCCCGGAGGAAAAAACATAATCGCGACTTATCATGATTACGCCGGAGGAAAAGGGGGAGTGGTTTTTGATGCCGGTTTTGAAAGGTTTCTTGATGCGTCCGCTGAAAAGTATGATAATCGCAGATACATAGAAAACATTGCTGTCTGGCTGGAAGAAAGCAGCGGTACGGCAACTCAGGGGAACATATTGGTGTATAACACATTTCACAGCTCCGGACTGAGCACAGGGGGCATTCCTCAGATCCTCGATAGTGCGGACGGGTTTAAAGTGAGGGTCACTGACAGAGAAGAAACTCCTGAAATTTTACGCGGTCTGCTGGATGAATACAGCCAGTTCTGGATCTTTTTTAGCGAAGCAGGTTCTGACTGCTGTTTTACTGATGATGAACTTGAATTTATCGGAAATTTTGTTGACAGCGGCGGCAGTTTGCTGATAGTCGCTGGACAGTATGACAACTCAGTTAATGAAAAAGAGTATGCTGCCAACCGTGTAGCTTCCATGTTTGGAGTCAGGTTTTACGGACTTTCTGAAAACAGCGAAGAACTTGATGTGTCAACTTTATTTCATTTGTTTGACCGGGCGTCAGCGATACTCGGCAGGATGTACAGGGCTATGACTTAGACACGGGCCGGTTTTGGTGCCGGTTATGGAGTTAGATCGGGGGTGAGTATGGAGAACATGATATTTGATATTCAGAAGTTCAGGGAATTCAGCGATGACGGGCCGAATAAAAAAACAATGTGGGCCGGCAAAACATCAAAGATTAATATTATTTGTCTCCGGCCCGGACAGGAGATTAAACCCCACGTCCATGATGGGGACCACATATGGATTATTGTAGAGGGCAGAGGAGAATTCCTGTCGTCTGATAGCGGTTCTCAGGAGATTGATGCGGGCAGGGTCGCTATAGTGCCTCAGGGTGAGGAACATGGGATAAGAAATAACACAAAGGAAGATCTTGTCTTTGCGTCAATTACGGCTTAACGACCGTGAAGTGTGAAATGTGAAACGTGAATAGTGAATCGTAAAAAAATAACTATGAGCTATGAGCCATGAACTATGAACTGAAACCACTGAGGGCACTGAATTTGTAAACTGCCGAGAGACGATTGACGAAAGACGAATAACAATGGACTATAGACAACTGACGTTATTCCGACTGTTTTAGGAGGAATAAGAATGAAAATATTCAGAAATCCGGACGTGATGTGGAGAGAAGAGGATGAGTTCAGGAAAAAGGCGTATGAGGGGCTTGAAAAAGGAGACAACGTGGAAGATGTGGGCACGTCGGTTCTATACGCTGATGGACAGATGCTGTCTCTGAATCTTCTGGGTACAGAAATATGGAAAAGGAGTGATGGAAAGACGATAGAGGAGATAGTTGCCGAACTTTCCGGTATGTTTGATGTGGATCCGGCAGTGCTGAGGGAAGATGTATCGAGCTTTCTGGATGACCTGAAGGAAAAGGAATATATTTATTATGAAGAATAGCTGGCTGCCCTCTGCGCCTCTTACGGTCAATTGGGCGGTTACGAACAGATGTAATTTCAGGTGCGGGCATTGTTACAGCCGGGATGACCCTTCAGAAGAGCCTGATCTCCAGGTCCTTTTGAAATGTGTTGACAAGATCGCTGATGCCGGCATCCTCTCGATAAATTTTGGAGGGGGAGAGCCGCTGCTGAGAAGCGACCTGACTGAGATCGCCAGGTATGCCGCGGGCCGCGGACTCAGGGTTTCCATGAACAGCAACGGTTTTTTTGTCAGTATTGAAAAAGCCCGTGAACTTAAGTCTGCCGGTTTCTCAAAAGTCGGCATAAGCATAGACAGCCATATTCCTGAGATACACGATGATTTCAGGGGCGTCAAAGGCAGTCATGAAAAGGCTGAGAAGGCCTTGTCCTATCTGAATGAAACGGGAATTGAGACATCTATCTCAACAGTCATATGCACTATCAATAACAGGGATATTGACAGCCTTATCAGTTTTGCGGTGCGGAATGGGGCAGGCCAGTTGAATTTTCATAATTTTAAGTGTTCCGGCCTTGGATATTCCAATAAGGATAAATTAGACCTTGACAGCCGGCAGTGGAAGGAATTTTATCTGAGGGCCATTGAAGCGAAGAAAAAAAACCACGGCATCAGGATATCTCTTGACGACCCAATAATCGCGTCTCTGGGTCAGAACAGCGGTGAATCTCTTGTTAAAGGCAGTATCTGCGGAAAGTTATCTTTGAATATTAAATCGAACGGCGATATAACGCCGTGTGGATTTATCCCTGTTGTGATCGGAAATATTACAAAAGATGATCTCAAGGAGATATGGTCAAATTCCATTGAGCTTGAAAAAATGAGAAATAAGACTCCAAAGGGTAAGTGTGAGACATGCGGTCATTATTCAGATTGTCTCGGCGGATGTTCGGCAAGGGCTCTGGCGCTTACGGGTGATATAAATAACCCGGATCCCCACTGCTGGATTAACGACCGTGAATAGAGAATTGAGAATAGTGAATCGTGAATTATGCAATGAAGAAGTTAAGAAGATGAGAAGATAAGTAGTTCAAGCGGTTCAAGCAGTTTAAACTGTTCAAACTGTATACGACATTAAAATAGGTTACATTTAACGATTAACCGATAACTATTAACGATCATTTATTGATGTTACGGTTCACTATTCTCAATTCTCTATTCTCGGTTTTTATGCTATGAACAATGAGCTGATAAATCCATTCCTGATATACTGGGATATCGACCGTTCCTCTGATATCAGCACTGTTCTGAATGTATGTGAAGGTCTGATATCCGCAAAAATCTTTGTACTTAATCTGAGGGACTCATCTCCAATGTGCGAGGGAACCATTGCCGTAATTAAGCGGTTCAGGCAGGAGAGCGTCAGGATCGTAGTAACTGTTTCGGGAGGGCATTTGTCAGAGGCAGACATGGTTTTGCTCAAAGGTCAGAGGTTGAAGTGTATATACATTGAGGTCGACAGTGTGAATCACCTGAAATCGGCTGTTAAGATAATTGAGCAATTGTCGCAACCGGGTCATGGGGCTGGTATTTCAATAGAACTGCGCAAAGATAATTTCATGGAAATACCTGCAATTATTCGAACGTGCATACAGAAAAATATTAACAACATAGAATTCCCAATCCCGAGGGCGGACGGCGGAGAGATCTTTAATCCGGGGAGTGATGACGGCACGCGGCTCAGGAAAGAAATAGAGGGGATAGAGTTAGATAAAGTTAACCTGAGCATTCATGATCCGTTTCTGTGGGAATTATTCAAAAAAACAGGGAACCCAAATAAGGGCGGCTGTAACGGGGCAAAAACCATGGCCTACATTGCGGCCAATCTTGATGTTACCCCTTGTCCTCTTCTTCCCGTAGTAATGGGCAGTCTTGTCTCCACGGATATTAATGATATATTCCTGTCAGAGAAAAGAAGAAATATCAGGGACAGCCTGTCAGCGCCTCCGCTGGAGTGCAATAAATGTGATGTTTGCGATAAGTGCCTCGGGGGCTGCAGAGGAAGGGCGTATGTTTTGTACGGGTCGCTGGACAAAAGAGATCCGGCATGTCCGTTAGACAACTGATTTTTTAATTTTTTTCGCAATGTATATGTCCCATACCATTATGAACGCGTAAGCGGGCTGTCTCATTAAGGAGAAACATGGGCTTGGCACAGGAGTGGTTCAGCAATCACCTGGACATTGTTTTTTTTATTTATGGGCTCGGATTTATAGTAATGGGGATTACTATTTTTGTACATCCGAAAAAAAACAGTGAATTCAGCATTGCCAACCATTTGTGGCTTTTAGCCGCTTTCGGGATATCGCACGGCATAAACGAGCATTTAGACATGTGGGCGATAATAAAGGGCAGGACCGCCGGCCTTGACCTGGTCCGGTGGTTTATTCTTATTATTTCATATCTGTTTTTATTTGAGTTCGGCAGAAAGCTGCTGAATCAGATATCGCCTGGATCTTCCCTGGTTCAAAAAAAAGCTGTTAAATTATTGAGATGGTGGATAACACCTGTTATCTGCTTTGTAATTCTGCTGTCAGGTTTGTTGTCCTCTGATTTCTGGTTGGTTGGAAGTATATGGACAAGATACCTGTTCGGACTTACCGGAGGCATTTTTATAGGAACCGGTTTTTATATGTACTATACGGATCAGAAAGAAACCTTAAAAGTGCTGAATGTGAAAAAGTATTTTCTTGGCTTGAGCCTGGCCTTTTTTGCGTATGGCATTTTAGGCGGCCTGATAGTGCCAAAGGGCAGTTTCATTCCTGCGAGATGGTTGAACACAGAATCGTTTTATGCGGGGGTTGGAGTTCCTGTTCAGGTTTTTCGGGCTATGTGCGCGCTGACAGCCGCGTGGGCAGTAGCAGGAATGCTCAAGATATTTAACTGGGAGACCATCGTCAAGCTTGAATCATACCAGTTGCGTCTGAGAGAAATGATAGTCAGAGAGTCAATGCTTGAAGAACTGGAAAGAAAACGTATTGCTGAAGGATTGCATGACCAGATCGGTCAAAACCTGGCTATGTCAAAAATAAGGCTGGAGAATTTGATAAAGCAAAACCCTGATGTATCGGAAGATGTGAGAAAGACGCTTGGGTTGATCGAAGCGACGATCAGAGATTCGAGGTCGTTAACATTTGAGCTCAGCACCCCGGTGCTGTATGAACTGGGTTTTATTCCGGCAGTAGAATGGCTTGTCGAGCAGATAGATAATACTCACAGCCTTAAAGCGGAATGTATCCCGGGAGACAGCGTATGCAGTATAAAAGGGGAAATGAGCGTGCTTCTCTATAAGACGGTACGTGAACTGTTGTACAATATCGTCAAACATGCCGATGCAGGGAAAGCAACGGTATCCATTGACTGTATTGACACAAAACTGAGAATAATTGTCAGAGACGATGGTGTTGGTTTCGATATATCGGCAATCAATCCTTATCTGGCGAAGGATGGAGGTTTCGGACTCCTGAATGTCAGAGAGAGGATCAACTATCTCGGCGGAACTTTTACAATAGATTCAGAGGCTGGAAAGGGAACAAGGGTTGAAATAGTAGTACAGGTCGGCTAATATATTTTAGGTAGAAATAATATGAAAATAAGAATTGTAATTGCCGATGACCACCAGATCATGCGCGAGGGTCTGCGTAATCTTCTTGAAAATGAGAGTGACATGCAGGTTATTGCAGAGGCCGGTGATGGAAGGACTACCGTTGATCTTGTGCAAAAGCATGCGCCTGATCTTGTTGTTATGGACACAATTATGCCTGACCTTAACGGTATTGAAGCCTGCCGGAAGATAGTCTCCGAAGACGGTAATATCAAGGTAGTAGCTTTATCAATGCATTCTGACAGGCGGTATGTGATTGAAATGTTAAAGGCAGGCGCGTCCGGCTATATACTGAAGGACTGTGCCTTTGAAGAACTGGTTAATGCGATACGCATTGTAATGGGCAACGAAACATACCTGAGCACGGCAATCTCATCAATGGTATTAAGAGAATATATGAAAGGTGTGCCAGGGAAGAAGCCGAGTGTGTTTTCAACACTGTCAAACAGGGAAAGAGAAGTTCTTCAGCTTGTGGCTGAGGGGAAAATGACCAAGGAAATTGCAGGCCGGCTTAATGTGAGCGTAAAGACCATTGAAACACACCGCCAGCAGATCATGAGCAAACTCAATATTCACAGCATTGCTGAACTGACCAAGTATGCCATTCGCGAAGGCATCACCTCTCTGTAATTACGTGTGCGGCAATGCGGAATACTTCTCCTCTACTTCAAAAAGAAACACCGGCAACAGCAATAAAAGCTGCTGTTATCGGTGAGTGGTTAATTGCCTATTTCTTTCTTTTGTTCTTCAGCTGGGCCTGCGCGGCCGCGAACCTTGCGATAGGCACCCTGAATGGTGAACAGCTTACATAATCAAGCCCTATGTTGTGGCAGAACTCGACTGATTTAGGCTCACCGCCGTGCTCTCCGCAGATACCGAGCTTGAGGTCCTTTTTGACCTTTCTGCCTTTTTCTACTGCTATCTTCATGAACGAGCCTACACCGGTCTGATCGACAGAGACAAAAGGATCATCTTCGAGAATTCCTTCTTCTACATAAAAGGGCAGAAATCTTCCGGCATCGTCCCTTGAAAGACCGAATACCGTCTGCGTAAGGTCATTGGTGCCGAATGAATAGAAGTCGGCAACCTCTGCGATTTCATCAGATGTGACACATGCACGCGGCAGTTCGATCATTGTTCCAATTGTATAGGGGACTCTGACCTTTGCTTTTTTCTGCACGTCCTTTGCTACATTTATAACAACTTCTTTCATGGCTTCGAGCTCTTTCACATGACTGACAAGGGGGATCATGATTTCAGGAATTACTTTTATCTTTTTCTTTGTCAGCTCGCATGCCGCTTCCATTATTGCCTGTGCCTGCATGGCGTATATCTCCGGATAAGTAAGGCCAAGACGGCAGCCGCGGTGTCCGAGCATAGGGTTGAACTCATGGAGTGATTCGTTCTTTGACTTGAGCTGAGCGAATGGGACTTTCATGCTCCTGGCAAGTTCCTGAAGATCTTTGTCTGTGTGAGGCAGGAACTCATGGAGAGGCGGATCAAGCAGTCTGATAGTGACAGGCAGTCCCCTCATTTCTTTAAATATTCCGAGGAAGTCCTTTTTCTGGAACGGGAGCAGTTTGGCAAGAGCCGTCTGCCTTCCTTGCAGAGTTTCAGAGAGGATCATCTGGCGGACTGCCCTGATCCTGTCCGCTCCGAAGAACATGTGTTCTGTCCTGCAGAGACCGATACCCTCTGCGCCGAACTTCAGCGCTGTTCTGCAGTCTTGAGCTGATTCGGCATTTGTCCTTACCTTGATAAACCTGATCTGGTCTGCCCACGTCATGAGTTCTTTGTACCACTTGTTATGCTCAGGGTTCGCCGGATTGAGTTTCAGCTGGCCTTTATAGAAAGTTCCCTTTGTACCGTTAAGAGTGATCCAGTCTCCTTCTTTCAGAGTCTTCCCATTTACACTCATCGATTTCTTTTTCATGTTGATCTGAATATCCGAACAGCCGACGATGCAGCACTTTCCCCAACCGCGTGCGACCAGAGCCGCGTGGCTGGTCATGCCGCCTTTTGCGGTGAGTATTGCCTGTGCAGCGTGCATGCCGTGAACATCTTCAGGAGAGGTTTCACTTCTTACAAGGATTACGCTTTCCGACTTCTTTGCCCATGCCTCGGCGTCATCCGCTGTAAAGACGATTCTTCCTTTAGCGCCGCCCGGTCCGGCAGGAAGCCCTTTTGCAAGCAGGCCGGCTTTTTTCTCTGCAGACGGATCAACACTCGGGTGGAGGAGTTCGTCGATCTGGTCCGGCCTTACACGCTGTATTGCCGTTTCTTTGGTGATAAGTTTCTGCTTTGCCATTTCGACCGCCATGCGGATAGCGGCCTGTCCGTTACGTTTTCCAATACGGGTCTGGAGCATCCAGAGCCTGCCGTTCTCAATTGTGAACTCGATGTCCTGCATGTCGGTGTAATGGTTTTCGAGTCTTTTTTCATAACTGTGAAGTTCCTTGTACAGTTTCGGCATATTTTCTTCGAGCGAAGGGAGATGTTTTGTATCAGCGGTCTTTCCTGCCTTGTTGACCGGGTTCGGAGTCCTGAGTCCTGCGACAACGTCTTCACCCTGAGCGTTGGGAAGCCATTCACCGAAGAACATGTTCTCTCCGGTCGCAGGGTTACGGGTAAAGGCAACGCCTGTTGCCGATGTGTCACCGGTATTACCGAAGACCATGGCCTGGACATTAACTGCCGTGCCCCACCAGTCCGGGAGGTTTTCAATCTTTCTGTATGCGACGGCACGCTTGCCCATCCAGGATGAGAAGACCGCGCCGATACTGCCCCAGAGCTGCTCTTCGTGAGTGTCAGGGAACGGTTTTTTTAATGTCTTCCTGATGATTTTTTTAAACTGATCACAGAGCTTCTGGAGGTCATCTACCGTTAAGTCGGTATCGCTCTTATAGCCTTTTTTCTTTTTAACTGCTTCCAGAGCGGTTTCGAGTTTATGGCGGATTCCGTCATGATCGGTTTTTGGCTCGATGCCGGCTGCTTTTTCCATAACAACGTCGGAATACATCATCATCAGGCGGCGGTACGCATCATATACAAAGCGTGGATTGTTCGTTTTCCTGATAAGTCCGGGAATAGTCTTTGTTGTGAGACCGGCATTGAGAATAGTTTCCATCATGCCGGGCATGGAGCTTCTGGCTCCTGAACGAATGGACATCAGGAGGGGATCAGCGGGATCACCGAACTTCTTGCCCATGATTTTCTCCACTTTTCGCATCTCAGTATCAACCTGCTTCCTGAGTTCTTTGGGGTACCTGCGGTTATTTTTATAATACTCGGCACAGACGTCCGTCGTGATAGTGAATCCCGGTGGAACAGGGAGCCTTAATTTTTTATGCCCTGCCATTTCAGCAAGGTTCGCGCCTTTCCCCCCGAGGAGATTTTTCATACCCGTATGGCCGTCAGCTTTGCCGTTTCCGAAAAAATAAACGTATTTCTTTGCCATTATTTGCCTCCAGATTATTGTGAATCGTTTTTTAGATCTATTATTTAGACAACGGACAACAATTGCCGCACTGAATATTTTACACAAAGTTGCCGTCTAAATCCAAAGAAAAATATGACGATAAATAAAATTAATCGACTATCTCGGGAAAATTGCCGAGACGGTCAAAAAGCGCCATGACGCTGCATAAAAGCGCAAGCCTGTTCTGTCTGACATCAGAGTTTTTATCCATAACCAGGACGCTGTCAAAAAAGGTGTTTATCGGAGTCGTAAGCTCATATAACGCGTCATAGGAGTTGTCTAGTTTGATCTGAACGCTTTTTACGGCGCTGAACAGTTCTTGCTCAGCGGGTTCTGTCAGCAGGTCCACGTTAAGCGCTGACGGGTCTGCATTTGAAATGATATTATAGACCCTTTTCGCGGCAGTAAGAAGGTGTGAGAATTCCGGCCCTTTTCGCATTTCAGAAAGGATCTTGAGCCTGTTTTTTATTTTCTTTATGCTTTCATTCTGTCCGGTGCTTTCCCGGTTACGGCCAGGCAGGACGGCATTAACCAGGTCGTAGTCAAACCCCTCGTTAAGGAAAATACCGTCTAACCGCTGATTGAAGAACTCGATGATATCGGTTTTAAGCGTGTCGCTTGGAGAATGGCCGCTGACACATTCAAGAGCGGCGTCTATAAGTGCTTCAAGTGAAAGATCATAGTTTTTGTCCTGGAGAATATTAATTATACCGATAGACTGTCTTCTCAGCGCAAAGGGGTCTTCAGATCCTGTAGGCATAAGTCCAACGGAGAAAAAAGACGCAATATTATCGATCTTGTCTGCAAGAGACACTATGGTCCCGATATCGCCCGAAGGCAGGCGGTCTGCTGTAAACCTGGGCAGGTAATGTTCGAATATTGCGTCAGCTATATCTTTTTCTTCTCCGGATATATTCGCATAGATCATGCCCATGTAACCCTGTAATTCAGGGAACTCCCTGACTACGCCTGACACAAGGTCTGCTTTTGAAAGCATTGCCGCTCGCTGGATTTTTTTCAGGCCGGTAAGGCCCAGGCTCTCAGACAGAGTGGAACAGATGGATGAAATACGGCCCGCTTTTTCATAGAGACTGCCAAGTTTCTCCTGAAACGTAACACTTTTCAGGCTTTCGATGAAATCCCCGAGAGGGATTTTCCTGTCCGCGTCAAAATAGAACCTGGCATCTTCAAGCCTCGCTTTCAGCACGCGCTCAGCCCCTTTTCTGACGGTCGGATTGTTTTTCCTGTCGGTATTGCTGACAAGGACAAAATGCGGGAGCAGTTCATTGTTACTTCCCTCTACAGAAAAATATTTCTGATGAATCTTCATGACTGTTACAGGAAGTTCTCGTGGGAGAGACAGGTATTCCGGGTCGAAATTACCCAATACAACGGTCGGGTATTCAACCAGAAATGTGACGGTATCAAGCAGTTCACTGTCCGCAATAACACGACAGTTGTTGGCAGTTTCAATTTCCCTGATTCCCTTCAGTATCAGGTCTTTTCTTTTTCCGGGGTCGGCAATTACGAGATTATTTGACAGCAGGTGTAAATATGAAGAGATATCATTTATTTTGAAAGCGCCTGGAGACATAAATCTGTGGCCGCGGGTTATGCTGCCGCCCTTTATACCGTCAATCTCAAGAGGTATTATTGTCTCGCCGAACACTGACGTAATCCAGTGAATAGGCCGCACAAATTTCAGACTGCCGCTGCCCCAGCGCATTGATTTTGGAAAGGGCAGTGATGAAATAAGTTTAGGCAGTGTCTCTGTAAGGACGTCAACCGTATCGTTTGCGGGTTCATTAACAGTGGCTGAAATGTACTCTCCGCGGTCGGTAGTTGTGACGCAAAGGTTGGATATGTCTATTTTCTGGGAGCGGGCAAAGCCGGCAGCCGCGGAAGTGAAATTGCCTTTTGCATCCATTCCGATTTTCTTCGGGGGCCCCAGGACTTCTACAGTCCTTCCCTTTTGCCGTTCTGAAACGTTTTCTATAAACACCGATAGTCTTCTCGGTGTCCCATATTCATGCGTGCCATCAAAATCAATGCGGTTATCATCAAGAAGCTTTTCAATCCCTTCTTTCAAGGACCTCATACCCCCGGGTATGAACCGGGCGGGAATTTCCTCAGTGCCTATTTCGATAAGTAAAGGTTTCATAATTTGTATCGTTTAAAGTTGTTTAATATTGTTCAAAATGGTTCAAAATTGAACTGCCTGTAGCTACTTTGAACTACATGGAACTATTTTGAACTGCTTTTTAAAAGCGGGAACCCCATGGTTTCCCTTAAGTCCATGTATCCTTTAGCGCATTTTCTCGCGATGTTTCTGACTTTTGCTATATAGGTAGACCTTTCGCTTACGCTGATAGCGCCCCTTGCGTCGAGAATATTGAAAGTGTGTGAGCATTTCAGACAAAAGTCATAGGCCGGCAGGACAAGGCCCAGTTTCAGCAGACGAAGGCATTCTTTTTCATACATT
>VAPA010068703.1_pt1 | contig 11552 bp, 15 predicted proteins | sample 3395041 | NCBI WGS metagenome assembly VAPA01 (sample SAMN08290432, study PRJNA428436) | hydrothermal vent metagenome | isolation source: Deep-sea hydrothermal vent chimney | place: Indian Ocean: Southwest Indian Ridge | depth 1973 m m
GATTATCTGTTTTAATGACTACTATAGAAGGAGGTTGGTATGAAAAAACCTGTTGTTAGTTATGATCTTTGTGAAGGTTGCGGCACATGCGTTGAGCTATGTCCGGAAGTATTTGAGCTCAAAGACGACGAAAAGGCATATGTGATAGCTGAAGACAAATGCAGCACATGTGACTGCGAAGAAGCAGCCAACACATGTCCTACAGAAGCAATAACTTTTGAAGAATAAAGACAATATGATTACACGGATTTAATAATAACCGCGTAATCATATAAGAAAATCCATTTACCCCGTTAGATAGAAAATCTTATCTAACGGGGTAAATATTTCTGAGGAGGAACAATGGAAATACTCGATTTAAAGAAGCTGGAAAAATTTTATCCTGACAAAATCTTCAGAGAAATGCTTTCTGACAAGCCCGAGATGAGGATCGCGCTTATGTGCCTTGAGCCGGGTCAAAAATTAGCTCCCCACAAAGCACCGTTGAGACTCTTAATGTATTGTGTCAGCGGCAAAGGGATATTTACTGTCGGCGATGAAGAAATTGAGGCTAATGAAAAAACCTGCATCCTCTGCGACCCCATGGTGCCGCATGGTTTCAGGGCAACAGATGAACGGCTTGTTGTTATGGCAGTAGTAACGCCCGTAGACTGATTTACCGCGATTAAAGTCTTTATCAGACTTTTTTTCGGAAGCCTGCCCGTATTCCGGAATGCACAGTTAAAACCCCTCTATTTTGAAAATGAATTTCATTTTCCTTGACAAAACACGTAATCTCTTCATAAAATAAAAAGGGAACACTAAATGAATAGTGAGCCTGCCTGCCGGCAGGCAGGCCGAAGGCAAACGAATACAATAAATAAAAATTCCATACATTCGTGTTTTCATAGGGAACACCAAATGCGTAAATCGGTCAAAGACCATAAGGTCTCAGAGAAAAAAGAACAGCTAAAGGCCTTTCTGAAGGAAAAGGGATTCAAATCTACCCGACAGAGAGACATTATTGCTACTGAATTCCTCAAAGCCGGAGAACATATTACCGCAGAGGACCTGTACAGGAAAATTACCGGAAAACACAGGGATATCGGTTTTACAACCGTATACAGAACATTAAAACTCCTCGCAAAATCAGGTCTTGCCACAGAAAGAGTCTTTGCGGACAACCTTACAAGATATGAGCCACTTTCTGCAGAGGACCATCACGATCATCTTATCTGTTTAAATTGCGGAGCAATCACGGAATTTGAAAATATAAAAATGGAAAGGTTACAGGAAAGAATTGCCGGTGAATTCGGTTTTGAGACTGTAATACACAAAATGGAACTTTATGGCTACTGCAGAGATTGTAAATCCTGCAACTCCAAAGAATTAGAGACCAAACGGAGTAAAAAACATGCATAGGCACCGGCACCGCAAAAAAATTCCCGCTTTGACTCAGCAAGGCAAGAAGGACACAGCAAACCGCTTACCTGAAATTGTCCTTGTCGGCAACCCTAATGTCGGCAAAAGCGCAATCTTTGCCCTGCTGACAGGCCGTTATGCAACAGTCTCTAATTATCCCGGCACAACCGTTGAGGTAACTAGTGGTAATACAACTATCCGTAAGAACAGGTTCTTGATTATCGACACACCCGGAGTAAACGGTCTTGTGCCCATGAGCGAAGATGAAAAAGTCACAAGAGACATCCTTCTTGAAGAGGCAACATCTGCAGTTATACAGGTTGCAGACACAAAAAACATGAAGAGGTCTTTACTTCTCACCCTTCAACTTATAGAGATGAGGCTCCCCCTCATCCTCGACTTGAACATGAAAGACGAAGCATCAAGTCGAGGAATCAACATTAAAGAAGAAGCACTTGAAAACATGCTGGGCATCCAGATTGTTTCAACAATCGCTGTCCAGAAAAAAGGCATGGATTCTCTTAGAAACGCCATTATAAACCCCGCAATCTCAAATTTCAGGTTTTCTTATGATGAAAATATAGAGAAATATATTCCTAAAATAGAGTCTTTCCTGCCTGATTCAAATATTTCAAAACGTTCAATCGCCCTGATGATACTTTCAGGAGACAAAACACTCAAAAAATGGCTCCGTAAAAATCTAAGGGAAGAAGACATAAAACTTATCGAAATATTTAGAGATGAGCTCTCAGTAAAATACTCTCTGCCATTAAGCTACATAATCAGCCAGCAGAGGCTGAAAGTAGTAGACGATATCCTTGAGAAAACATTCACTAAAACTTATGTTTCAAGAGCAGGATTTTCAACCTTTGTGGGAAAGCTCACAACACATCCAATATGGGGGTTTCCTTTTCTGTTCTTTGTCCTTTTCGGTATATACGAATTTGTAGGAAGATTTGGTGCGGGAGTGCTGGTGGATTTAATCGAGAAGGGTATTTTTGAGAAGTACTTAATCCCCCTGGCTGAAAAAGCTGTTACAGCGCTTATACCTATAAAGTTTTTGCAGGAGCTTTTAGTTGGCCCATATGGAATCATAACAATGGCTCTTACCTATGCAATTGCCATAATCCTGCCCATAACAGCAACTTTCTTTATTGCATTTGCAATACTTGAGGATTCAGGCTATCTTCCCCGTCTTGCCACAATGTTAAACAGGACTTTCAGGGCTATAGGGCTTAATGGTAAAGCAGTCCTGCCTATGGTTCTTGGCCTGGGATGTGATACAATGGCAACCCTTACCACACGAATCCTCGAAACCCGTAAAGAAAGACTTATAGCAACCATTCTACTTGCCCTCGGCGTACCGTGTTCAGCCCAGTTAGGGGTAATACTGGGCATGTTTGGGAAACAACCTGTAGAAGCCGTGCTCATATGGGGGTTTGTAATAGTCGGGGTAATGATGTTTGTAGGTTTTATATCAGCAAAAATCCTGCCGGGTCAGCAGGCTGATTTTTTACTCGAACTTCCACCGTTAAGACTGCCGCAACTGTCAAACATACTTGTAAAGACCATAAACCGTATTGAGTGGTATTTAAAGGAAGCTGTCCCGCTATTTATTCTTGGAACATTGATACTTTTTGTAGCTGATAAACTTAAAATTCTGCCCTTTATTGAAAAGGCAGCATCTCCTGTAATTGAAAGCTTCCTGGGGCTTCCTCCAGAAGCAACAGAATCGTTTATAATTGGATTTTTAAGGAGAGATTACGGTGCAGCAGGACTATATTCTCTTCAGGAAAAGGGGATGCTTAATACAGAGCAGGTTGTGGTCGGCTTGGTAACCATCACCCTGTTTATCCCTTGTATAGCAAACCTGTTTATGATAATAAAGGAAAGGGGACTGAAAACAGCTTTAATAATAGCAGCTTTCATATTTCCATTTTCTTTTCTTGTAGGCGGACTATTGCATAGAGCACTTTTATGGCTGAAAATCTTTTAAAAAACACAGATGAGCACAGATAACCACTGATACATCTGCGATCATCTGTGTTGAACCTTATGTCCCATTTAAGATTAATATAAAATAAATAACAAATTCAGAGATGAAAAACAAAGGAATCGCCATAATTTGCTGGTTTTTTACCATATGTTATATGGGGATTATTTTTTATTTTTCTTCCCTTGAGGGGTCAGACTTACCTAGCCTTCCACTGTATTTAGATAAGGTAATTCACTTCGCTATTTACATTCTTCTTGCCTTCCTTGCTTTCCTTTCCTTTAGGAAAAGCGGGGTTAAAAGATATGTTTTTTTACTTTCGTTCAGCTTTACCGTTCTCTACGGTATTACTGATGAAATCCACCAGCTTTATGTACCCGACAGAGATGCTGCTATTGCTGATATTATTGCAAATTCTGCCGGTGCGTTTTTAGGCAGTTACCTGGCGAAGAAGACTTTTAATTAAGCACCTCACAGATTTCAACAGAGTATAAATATCAAATTATAAGGAATTTTTATAGACCAATTCCTTCTTGACAAAAACCGCGTGTAAAAGATAGACTTTTACACTACCCACAATGATTTCCATAAAGGAGGGCTTCGCATGAAATTAGCTGTATTTGTGAGTGATTACAGGAATACTGTCGATACCCTTGAGAGACTAAAACCCGAAAAACTCGGCATAATTCTTGTCGGTAACGGTGTTTACCACGCTACCATCAAAGAGAAAGGAAATCCTTCACCTGTTTTAGAAACATCTGCCGATTTTTATGTGCTCTCAGAGGACCTTGAGACAAGAGGGCTGAGCAGCTCAAAGGTTGACAGTAAAGTCAAAGTTGTTAATTATGGTGATGTAGTTGACTTAATATTCAATGATTACGAAAAAACAGCTTGGTTATAGACCTGCCTACCGGCAGGCAGGCGGCAGGCAGGGATTACACAGATATAATTAAATTATAATAGGAGGATATAGATAATGGGAAAATTTACTATCGGTTGCTTTTCATCACTTGTCGGCTCAATGACCCTTGATTTTGCTGTAAAGCTGTCTGCTGCTGCGATGGAAAAAGGGCATAAAGTAGACTTCTGGGTTTCAGGCAATGGAACAATGCTTTCAATAGAAAAACAGCGGGCATTTAAGGACTATTCCTTCCTTGAAAAAGATTTAAAAGAACTAATGGCTAAGGGCTTGACTGTAACAGCCTGTGAGGCTTGTGCAGAAGCCAGGGGCTATCGTAAAGAAAATACAATGGAAGGTTTTAAAAGACACAGCATGGACTGGTATCTTGCAAGCGCTTTTGATGCTGACAGGGTTCTGCATATAGGAGGTGAGTAGAAATGGCAACTATTAAACTGGGATTTGTTGTTCAGAGGCCACCATATAAAAGTGAGAACCCGAAACTTGCCATTACCCACGCAATTTCATCTCAGAGTGTCGAGGTGTATTTAAAAGACGGGGACATCGTAACAGCTGATTTAGCATTTATAGGTGACGGGGTTTTAAACTGCATAAAGGACCAGAAAGCCCTGGATATCTACAAACTGTCAAGCACTGAATCGCACATTAAAATGGGGCTTCTTGTTGACCTGAATATACTTGTATGCAAAGAAGACCTTGAAAAATTCGGGCTTACTGAGAATGATATTGTAATAGACGCTGAGGAGTTCGGCGCTGATTTAAAGGTTAATGTTGTTCCTTTTGATGAGATAAATAAGATGATGGAAGGAATGAACCATCTACTTTTTTTCTAAAACTATACGCTGTCATGAAACTCGTTCCAGCAAAGATCAATCGGCTTGCCCCTGCTGCTTCGGTTTGCGAAGCAAAACAGCTAGGGGTGAATAATCGGGATAATAAAATTTTACAAGGAGGCAATAATGGCTGATTTAAAGTCGCAGATACCTACACAAACCCTTGATGTACTTGGAAGAGTATGTCCTTATCCACTCGTACTTACAAAGAAGACCCTTGAGAAAGCTGACAGCGGCACTTTACTTAAGGTGCTTTGTGATGCCCCGGCATCAGCAGAGGATACTATACCGAAATACTGCGAGAAAAATGGATACGAGTTAGAAGCAGTTAAGCTCGAGGATAAAGGCTACTGGGAGCTTTACATCAAGAAATCATAAGACAGGTATTGGTTACTCGTCTACGACTCGTAGAGTTATTAGTTAGAAAGAAGTAAAAAAGGGCGTCCCGAAATATCGGGACGCCCTTTTTTTATTTATTTATCTGTTAATTTATCCTTCTTCCTCTTCTTCTTCGTCTTCTTCCTCATCACCGCCTGTTACCTTTACAACACCTACATAACCATGGCAGTTATTGCAAGAAGTCTCAGCTGTATGGCAGTCTAAACATGTTACAAATTCACCATCTTCATCCTTGTATATGAATCTGGGATTTGCTGTGCCCGTAGTAAGATTCGGATGATTAGCCTTCCAGTAATCAAACCCCTTTAAGTCACTTTTAAATATCTTGGCAATAAAAGACACTGCTGGAGGAGCCTCTACATCACCACGGTGAGAATCCGGAGCATCTTCCGCGTCCATTTCTATTTTTATCGCCATATCTCCTGTTCCGTCCCGTAAAGGCTTTTCTACAGATAGTTGACATCCAAGAACTATTAAAAGAAGCATCAGGAGAGGTATAATAATTTTAAAATTGACAATTGATAATTGACAATTGAATATTTTCATTATTTCCCCTCCTTTGCACCAAGTACTATGGCATTATTGACAAGCTGATGCACTCCGCCTACCTCTTCCATGTCAACACCGTAAAAAGGGAAGATTTTGAAAAACTGTGCCTTGCATATGGCACATATGAGCGCAAAGAAGTTTACACCGTGCGAATCCTTTACAGTCTTTAGCGCCTGCATTCTGGGCATAGCGCCCTTAACCCTGATGTCTATAAGCTCGTCTGTCAGCACCCCACCGCCGCCTCCACAGCAGAATGTCGTTAGTCCGATAGTTTCTGCAGGCATATCAACATATTTATTAGCCATGGCATTTATCAGCTCCCGGGGTATGGTGAACTGGTCGCCAGGCGTATCACCCATTCTCGATGCCCGTGCAACATTACATGAATCATGAAATGTGACTGAGAACTGGTCATTAGCAGTCTTATCCAGTTTTAAGGCGCCTTTTTTCACAAGGTCAAGAGTGTATTCGCATATATGAGTAGGATTCTTGTACTTTGGATCAAGAAAATCAAAGGGGCCGTGCAGGGTATTGCTGAACGAATACAGTATTCTCCATGCATGACCGCATTCGCCTGCTATTACCCGCTTTACCTTTAACTGCCTTGCTGCATCCCATATCCTCTTGTTGATTGTCTTCATATGGTCATAGCTTCCGATAAACAGGCCGAAATTCCCTCCCTCTGAGGCATAAGAACTAAGCGTCCAGCTGACTCCAGCCTGGTGAAACACCTTTGCATAGCCTGCAAGGGATTCTATATGCGGGGTAGCAAAGAAGTCTGCCGACGGTGTTACAAGCAGGATATCAGCACCTTCAACATCCATGGGGAGCTTGACATCTGCGCCGGTAAGTTCTTTTATATCTTCCTCTACAAAATCAAGAGTGTTTCTAATTGCAGGACCTGGCATGCCAAGATTGTTACCAATGGTCTCTGCCTTGTGTATAATCTCCAGTGCATATTTGGAGCCCAGTCCAATTGAGTCCAAAATCTCTCTGGCAGCCATTGTTATCTCTGCAGTATCAATACCATATGGACAGAACACTGAACAGCGCCTGCACTCAGAGCACTGGTAAAAATAGCTTACCCACTGCTCAAGCAGCTCCTCAGTCAAATCCTGGGCGCCCGCTAATTTTCTGAAGACCTTGCCCGGCTTTGTAAAATATCTTCTGTAAACACTTCTCATTAACTCCTGTCTGTACACAGGCATATTCCTCGGGTCTCCTGTGCTCAGGAAATAATGACATTTGTCAGTACATGCACCGCATCTTACACATATATCAAGAAATATTCGTACAGAGCGGTATTTTTTGATAACCTCGGCCATTTTCTCAAGGAATTTTTCTCTCCAGTCAGGAGTTTTCTCAGGTAAGAAGCCAAGTTTTGTCATTAAGTCCGGCTTTGCAAGGGTTGGCTTCTGGTCCATGGAAGCACCTACTTTGACCTTTGGTACTTCTATCCGTCCTGTTAATTCCGGAGCTTTGACATCTGCCATTTTTTATTCTCCTTTATTCAGCCCAGGGAGTCACATGTCTGGCTTCCCTTGGATTATCTGTCTGTGCCCGTGAAGGGCTCATAAGTACGCCCCACGCATGCATAAGTTTGCTAAACGGAAAATATGCAAGAAGAAACAAAATCAAACCAAAGTGAATCAGGAATAAAAGGCTGTCGGGTACAGTTGTCGGATTTAACGTTAACAGGCCAAGAATAAAAGCCTTAACATCAACGAGATTAGTCCTCACAAAGTACTTCAGTAACAACCCGGTTATACCGATACTGATAATCAGAATTAGTACAAAATAGTCCTGGAAAAGCGAGATGGTTGCAAACCTGTCATTTAGAAAACGCCTTACTATAAGGATTAGAAGGGTAAGTGGAAAAACCCAGGCTGCCCATATCCCTATCTGCTGCATGGACATAATCCACTCGGGGACAGGGTAAGTAAAGTACCGCAAATGCCTCAGTACTATAAGCAGAAATGAAACGTGGAATAACCAGCCGGCAAGCCATAATATTTTTTCTGCTGTCCCTCCCCTTAGCAGGCTCCTGAAAAACAGTATTTCGGGGATAAGTCTAATCACAACGCCTGCAGAACTCTTTGGAGCCGGTGTTACAGGAATTTTAAGCGGTGACGGTGTCTTAAAATAGGCAACAACTTTAGAAAGGAACCCCAGCACAAATATTGCCGCTGCTACATACGCCAGGAGGTTAAAGACACTACTCAGTCCCTCCATTATAAACCCCCTTCTTGCTTTTGTTTGGTCGTATCTAATGACCAAACAAATCTAGCTTTAGATTTTAGACGGTATTAGATATTTTCCGGATATCTTTTTTTTATACGCAGCCAGTCGGTTTCGGAAGCCCCGCGTACCTACACGCCTGCTTTGCAGGACCAGCAGGATAAAGCTCATACAGGTATTTGGTATTACCCTTTTCCGGCCCCATGGTCTTACCAATCTCCTTGGTAAGTATCTTAATCATTGGCGCTATCTGATACTTCGTGAAATAACTCCTGAGAAACCTGATTACTTCCCAGTGTGCGTCGGTAAGCTCAAGACCGTCCTGCTTTGCCATCTCCCCTGCCAAGCCCTCCGTCCACTGTTCCCAGTCCAGTATATAACCCTCTTCATCAACTTCATAAGTTTTACCCTCAAATTCCAGCGTTGGCATATAACTACTCCTTTCCTTTCTTGATTCTTATAATCGTCCCTCTTTTATAAGGGGACTCAAGACATTGTCAAACTCATTTAAAACAATAACAATACACTAAAAAACAAGATTGAATTTTATACTGCCCGCAGGTCTTGTAACTTTAATATAGAAGTCTGCTCCCGGTCAAATAAAAAAAATTTATAGGGCTATTTAGTATTGCAAATAACATGAAAAGTCCGGGGTAAAGCTTTTACCTGCTTTGCCGAGTTTTTTACCCGCCCAAAGGCAGGTCTAAATTAGATGAGTAAAATTATATAATAGATGCCCTTAAGTTAGCAATTATTGGTTCTTTCGCAAAAAAGTTGAAATAGCTAAATAAGAAGCAAGATAGATAACAGTGGTATAAATACGAATATCGAAATCCGAAATTCGAAACTCGAAGCGAGTCTCCGCGAAGAGTCGCTTCGACAATATCAAATGATCAAAATCTAAATGACAGAAAAGGGAAGAGATTGCCTGCCTGTTTTGAATTTCGGTCATTTGTCCCGATTATTCGGGATGTTTCGTACCTGCCGGCAGGCAGGCAGGTTTCGTACTTCGGATTTCGGATTTTAAACATTCAGATAGAGAACACCAATAAACTTTAATTAGCCTTTCAACTAAAATACGAAAGAGGGCAATTATTTGTGTTTTGGATATTTTACCCATTTTTTCCTGCCACCTCAGAAAAATGGAGTAACTTTTTAATGGAACCTTGTCTCTTGTGTGGTATAATTTTTTAAAATCAACACTGAATAGGGTATTTTTAGATGGGAAGACCGCTTGGACAACATTTTCTCTTTGACCCGGGAATTTTAAGGAAAATCATTGACTGCAGTCATGTCACATCCAGTGACAAGGTTGTTGAGATAGGGGCTGGTCATGGAATCATGACAGGACTCCTTGCTGACCGTGTCAGAAAAGTTATCGCTATTGAAATTGACAGGAAATTGGCGGCAAGACTAAAAGAGTCGCTTTTCCGCACTCAGGCGGACCTGTCTGCCGAACAGGCAGGTTCGCCGAGGCGAACAAAAAGACCAAACGTAGAATTAATTATAGCTGATGCCCTGAAATTCCCTTATGAGACAATCAAAGGCAAATTTAAGGTTGTGGCCAACATCCCCTATTACATAACAACTCCTCTCCTGTTCAGGCTGCTTGAATATAAAGCGAAAATACCCAGTATAACTCTGCTCCTGCAAAAAGAAGTTGCGCAAAGGATTATAGCATCTCCCGGAAGCAAGGCCTACGGCGTTCTTTCCATTACAACTCAGTTATACACAAAACCCTCATTGAAATTTTTAGTCCCAAAAGGTGCGTTCTCTCCTCCTCCGGACGTTGATTCTGCTGTTGTGCATTTTGAGGTTTATCCCCGCCTGCTCTATAAAATGAAAACAGAGGGGTTTCTTCTCATGGTTGTAAAAACAGCTTTTTCGCAGAGGCGAAAAACCATATTAAACAGTCTTAAGTCCTTAGAAGATAAATTGCCCCTCAATCTGAAAGGCATAAAAGAAGCGTTATTTGAAGCAGGCATTGATTCCCGCTTAAGACCAGAGGTCTTAAGCATTAAAGATTTTATAAGACTTACAGAGAAGTTACTGTCAAAAACTCCTTGACACTAATTGTTGCTTGTGTTATTTTTTTTGAAACAACCTGTACTTATATTTACTGTTATTTAATGAGTTATCCCGATAAAAGGCACTTTACGTGTATAGAATGAGGGTAAATAAAAAGACACTGCCAGCGACACTATTAATTTTATCTGCTACCTTGCTTTTTGCCTGCAACCGCTCATCACTTATTTCAAATAGTAAAGAAACGGCAAGCCCGCCTGCAAAAGAGAATTATGTTAAAGATGAAGTAATTGTGAAATTCAAGAATGACGTTGTGGAGAACAGAATTAAAGAAATAAACTCTTCTCTCGGATGCGAGATAATGCGCAGTATTGGCCAGACAAAAACTTTTCTTATTAAAATAAAGACAGGAGAGGATGTTGAAAAAATTATTAAAAAATACAAAAAATTTGAGGAAGTGGAATATGCAGAACCAAACTTTATCAAACATACGCACTAAGAAAGCAGGGTATAAAAATATATTCTTATTCACCTTACTGACCGGTATTTGTACGTGCCTTCTTTTTTTGTTCCTTATGCCTTTTGCTCCTTATGCTGATGAAGCAAAGAACTATGTGCCGGGAGAGGTGCTTTTAAAGTTTAAACAGGGTACTTCCCAAACAGCTGCTAATTCTGCAAACAGCAAGGTGCAGGCTACTCTGATAAAAAAGTTGCAGGGCCCTTCTTCTGAAGTGTTGCGCGTAAAAATCCCTGATAATATTTCTGTTGAGGATGCTGTTGAAGAATATATGAAAGACCCTAATGTTGAATACGCAGAACCAAACTATATTAGAATGGTTCATGCTACGGCAACTGAATACGCTTACCTGTGGGGCATCAACAACACCGGGCAGTTAGTAAACAGCGTTGCCGGAGTAGTAGACTCTGATATGGATGTTCTGAATTTCTGGACCAACTCAGGAACTACAGGTGACAGCTCAATTATCATAGCTGTGATTGACACAGGCGTTTTATGGAGTCACGTAGACCTCACTAATAATATATATGCGAATTCTCAAGATAGCACAGTAGATGGGCAGGATAATGAAGGCAATGGATACGCTGACGATATCAGAGGCTGGGATTTTGTAAACAGTGATAATGACCCTGTTGATGATAATGGTCATGGAACGCATGTAGCAGGCACTATAGCAGC
>VAPA010098263.1_pt1 | contig 11495 bp, 7 predicted proteins | sample 3395041 | NCBI WGS metagenome assembly VAPA01 (sample SAMN08290432, study PRJNA428436) | hydrothermal vent metagenome | isolation source: Deep-sea hydrothermal vent chimney | place: Indian Ocean: Southwest Indian Ridge | depth 1973 m m
CCAGGCTTGGCGCCTTGTGCCACCTTGATTTGCAGGACTTCGGCATTGACCAGGTAATGCGGTGTTACGCCGAAGCGACCCGATGCAATTTGTTTAATTTTTGAAACCCGGTCTGTCCCGTAACGCGCCGGATCTTCGCCACCTTCACCCGAATTGGACCTTCCACCCAGTTGATTCATGGCCTGCGCCAGGGTTTCGTGTGCCTCGGGCGAGAGTGCGCCGAGTGACATTCCTGCCGAATCAAAACGCGATAATATGCTTTCCATCGATTCGACCTGGTCGATATCGATAGACGCTTGAGGTTTCAGCCGTAACAGGTCGCGCAAGGCTACGGCAGGGCGGTTGTTGACCACGTTCGCGTAGTCTTTCCAGTCATCGAAGGAGCCACTTTCGACCGCTTTTTGCAAGGCGTATATCACGTCTGGATTGTAGGCGTGGTACTCACCGTCGTGAATGTATTTGAGCAATCCTCCCTGGGCGGGAATTTTGCGTGGATTCCAGGCATTCTTGCTGATTATTTTTTGGTCGTATTCAATATCTTCGAAATTAATTCCGTCTATGCGGCAGGTGGTTCCGTTAAAACACAGGTCTACGACGTCTCGATGTAATCCGACAATTTCAAATAGCTGGGAGCCACGATAGCTGGACATAGTCGATATCCCCATCTTCGAAATGATTTTAAGCAGGCCCTTGTTGATACCGCGGCGATAATTCGATCCGATATCTGGACATTGCAGGTCGAGTATTTCGCCGGTTCGGGTCATGCCGACAATACTCGCGTAGGCGAGGTAGGGGTAGATTGCGGTGGCCCCGAATCCCAGCAGTACGGCCATATGATGCGAATCCCGGGCGGTACCGGTTTCCACCACGATATTGGTGTCGCATCGACCACCGGTATAGCACAGGCGGCGATGTACTGCACCGGTTGCCAGTGCAGCGTGGACCGGTAATTTGCTCTGTGGAATATCCTTGTCGCTCAGTATCAGTATGACTATGCCGCGCCTTGATGCTCGTTCAGCACGGTTGGCGATATCGACGATGGCCTGTTTCAGGCTTGTTTTCTCGGGGTCGTAACTGAGCGATAAGGTTTTGTATGGATAGCCTTTGTCATGCCATGCCAGCAGATCGACATATTTCTGTTCGGATAAAATTGGGGAGCTGGCTACCAGGCGGTCTGCGTGTTCGGATCTTTCGTTAAACAGGTTATGTTCGCGCCCGAAGCAAGTCTCGAGTGACATCACAATTCTTTCGCGCAAGGGGTCGATAGGCGGGTTCGTGACCTGGGCAAATTGTTGTCTGAAGTTATCGTACAGTGAGCGCTGGTGGACCGATAGCACCGGCAGTGGTGTATCGTCACCCATCGAGCCGGTCGCTTCCTGTGAATCCTGAGCCAGGACCTTGAGTATCTGGTCGCGCTCTTCGAAGCTGACATGGAACAGTTTTTCCAGGTGGCTCAGGGTTTCCTTATCCATTGCATGCGCGGAAAAATGTGTATGCGCAGGGTTGAAACTCAAACGATTGAGTCTTTTGCGTAGCCACATTTCGTAAGGGTGTCTATCCTGAAGCATCTTGTCGATGTCATCGGATAACAATAACCGGCTCGTCTCGGTGTCGACCGCGATCATTTCGCCAGGTTTCAGACGACCCTTGGCGATGACGTCTTCAGGAGGGTAATCCCAGATACCGATTTCCGAACCAAGAGTTATATGCCGATCCTTGGTCATCACCCAGCGTGCCGGACGTAAGCCATTTCGATCCATTACGCAACAGGCGTAGCGGCCTTCGGTCAATACGATGCCCGCAGGACCGTCCCAGGGTTCCATGTGCATGGAGCTGAATTGGTAAAAAGCGTGTAGCGCCGGGTCCATGTGATCGACATTTTGCCAGGCTGGTGGTATCAGCAGTCGTATCGCCCTGAATAAATCCATTCCGCCGCTGAGCAGAAAATCGAGCATGTTGTCCATCGAACTCGAGTCTGAGCCGGACATGTTAACTATTGGTTTTATCGCTTCGACATCGGGCAATAGTTCAGATTTAAACTTGTACGCGCGTGCATTGGCCCAGTTACGATTACCCTGGATGGTATTGATTTCACCGTTGTGAGCGAGGTAACGAAACGGTTGCGCGAGTCGCCACTGAGGCCAGGTGTTAGTCGAAAAGCGTTGATGGAATACGCAGATGGCGCTTTCCATCGACGGGTCATTCAAATCCTGGTAGAAGACCGGTAAATTTTCCGGCATCACCAGACCCTTGTATGAGAGCACGGTCGACGACATACTGGTGATATAGTAATAATCGTTAACGCGGGTGTTTTCAAGGGCTTCGTGCGCCTTGCCGATCGCGCGTCTCGCCAGATATAGCGATCGCTCGAATTCGGCCAGGGTCATTTCGTCGGGGGCATTAATATAGGCTTGAAAAATAGCCGGTCTCGATTTTAAAGCTTCTTCGCCGCAGGCAGAGGGGTCGGTCGGCACTTCGCGCCACCCTGCAAATTGAAGGCCCTGTTCGGCTACCATTTCTTCGGTGATAGATTGTGATTCTTCAGTTTCACCTGCGTGAGGTGACATGAATTGCATTGCCACCGCGTACTGATCGGCACAGCTAATTCCGAGTTCGCCCGCCTTGTTACGTAAAAATGAATCGGGTTTTTTGAGTAATAACCCGCATCCGTCACCGGATTTCCCATCGGCGGCTATCGCGCCTCGGTGTGTCAGCCTGGCCAGGGCGGTAATCGAAGTTCTGATTAACCAATGGCTCGGCATATCGTCAATATTGGCAATCAGACCAAAGCCACAGCTATCTTTTTCAAAACCTGGTTGGTATAAGCCTTTGAGATTGGTGTTTGTGCCCATTATTGATACCGGATTCGGCCCTGCTACCGGGCTTGAAATTAGCAAGTGAAAACTTTTGCTTTAGCGCTAGTCAGATTAATCGGCAGTTTCACGATAATCTGCTTCACGATAATCTGCACCCCTGATCAAGGGGACGAATATTATACCCGTCTCGATTGGCGCAATTCAATTAATTGCAGGCGCCGTATTAAATTCTTGAAATAGCGGGAGTTTTGCACCATCGCGGTGCAATTAACAATTTTCGAGTGTTTGCTGGAGTAATTCAGGGTTGTAGTCGGTGGTGACAAATGCCTCGCCCAGGTTTTTTAGCAATACCAGTTTAATCGTACCGTCAACCGCTTTTTTATCGATCGCCATTGCATTCATGTATTGATCGGAGGTCATTTCGGGCGGGGATTTTGTCGGAAGTGAGGATTTTTCGAGCAATGCTATGATGCGCCGCTTCACTTTTTTGCCAACCCATTGATGACGTTCCGACAGGTCGGTTGCCATCACCATGCCAGCAGCGACAGCCTCTCCATGCAACCAGTTGCCATATCCCATCGAAGTTTCAATCGCGTGACCAAAGGTATGGCCCAGGTTTAAAATGGCGCGGATTCCGGTTTCGCGCTCGTCGATGGCGACGATTTCTGCCTTGTAGACACAGGACGCGTGAATCGCTTCGGATAATGCCGCCTTATCGCGAGCTATCAATTTTTCAATATTCAACTCCAGCCAGTCAAAAAATTCGACATTACGAATCAGACCATATTTGATGACTTCGGCCAGGCCCGCGCTCAGTTCGCGAGCGGGCAGGGTATCGAGCGTTGAAATATCGGCAATAACACATTCTGGCTGGTAAAAGGTACCGATCATATTTTTACCGAGCGTATGATTGACTCCGGTTTTGCCGCCAACCGACGAATCGACCTGGGATAAAAGGGTGGTGGGAATCTGGATAAAATTCACGCCGCGCTGGTAAATGCTGGCTGCAAATCCGGCAATATCGCCCACCACACCGCCGCCGAGGGCTATCACGGTAGTTTTTCGATCGTGCCTTCGTTGTAGTAGCGTATCGACGATCCTCTCAATCGAGGCGATTGTTTTGTATTGCTCGCCATCATCAAGAATTACGTGATCATGTCGAATATCCTGGTCATCCAGGGAGCGTTGTATTGATGCCAGGTACAGTGGTGCCACGGTAGTGTTTGAAACGATCAGTACCGAACGTCCTTTTATGTGCTTGCCCAGCAGGGAGGTCTGGTTTAGCAGGTGGTCGCCGATATAAATTGGATAGCTTCGATCGCCAAGATCGACGTTGAGGGTGTGAATTAGCGGCATGGTTTTCTCGATTATCCTATTTCAGGTGGTCGGGTAACTGTTTGATGATATCGACGGCCAGCCTACGCGCCACCCTGCGATTGGTTTTTACCGCAAGATCCGCAAGATCCAGGTAAATGGGGCGGCGTACTTCTAATAATTCTTCGAGGCGCTGAAGTGGGTTTTCTGTTTGCAACAAGGGTCTTTTTTTATCGCGACGCAGTCGGTACATTTGTTGATTGGCGGAGGTATCGAGAAAAATAATATAACCTTTCGATTTAAGCAGTGCCTGATTATTTTCGCTGACCACGGATCCACCGCCGGTAGCGATGACACGATTATTTCGACTCAGCAATTCTTTCAGGGCTTTAGATTCTCTTTCTCGAAATCCTTCTTCGCCCTCGATGTCAAAGATTCGGGCGACGTCAACGCCTGTCCTTTTCTCGATAAAGTGATCACTATCCAGAAAATCTCGGCTCAGATTTTTCGCCAGGATATTGCCAATGGTAGATTTTCCCGAACCCATCGGTCCAATCAGAATAATATTTTGCGCATTCACGACGATATGATACTAGAAATGAAATCAATTATTCAGGACTGGTGCAAATAATTATTTGGCCTGATCGTGGAAAGGTAGAGACTTACCTCTTATCGGGGGCGGAGGGTATCCGACAATAAAAAAGGGCAGTCCAGGACTGCCCTGAAAGGTCAAGCAGGGGAGGAGCTATCGTATATCGAGACTTGCACCCTGTAGTATTTTCGGGGTAACGAATATCAGTAATTCGGAACGGTCGTTTATGCTGATGGTGGATTTAAACAGGCGACCGATAAGCGGCAGATCGCTAAAAAACGGTACGCGGGTTACCTGGGTTGTTTGAACTGTTTCATAGATACCGCCAAGTACCACGGTTTGTCCATTGTCGACTAGCAACTGGGATTGCACTTTACGCGTATCTATGGTGGGTGCAAACAGACCTGCACCGAACGATACCAGCTCGCCCTGCGAATCCTTGCGCACGTCAAGATCCATGATTATCCGGTCATCCGGTGTAATCTGTGGTGTTACTTCGAGAGACAATACTGCTTTTCTAAATTGCAGTGTTGCGTCGCCGTCGTCCAACTCCAGGTAGGGTATTTCTACACCCTGTTCTATCCGGGCTGTATGTGAATTGGCCGTGATAACACGAGGGCTGGACACTACTTCGCCGCGGCCTTCTATCTGAGCTGCAGACAACTCCATTTCAAGCAATGTACCCAGTGGTAATTTAGCCAGAGCCAGTGCGAATGTACCCGCCGGATTTTGTACCGGCAAATTCACATTGAGACTATCGAACAAGGAAAGAGGGTCCTGATTTAAAATGTCAGTAGTACCGTTTAAATTACCCGAAGTTACGGCTGTATCTCCAGTTGTAGAAGCATTCCTGGTGATACCAAATCGAATGCCGAGCTCTTTACTAAAGTCGTCGCTCGCAATGACGACACGGGATTCTATCAATACCTGGCGAATCGGAATATCCAGTTCAACGAGTAAACGGCGTACATTGGCAAGGCTGTCGATAGTATCTTTGACCAGTAGTGTGTTGGTTCTGACATCGACACTGACCGAACCGCGCGGAGACAGGATGGCATTATCTTTCTGGTTCAGTAAATCGGCCATCTCTTCGGCCTTGGCATAGTTCACCTTGATAAATTCGGTGCGTAGACGTTCCAGTTCTTCAACCTGTCTGCGTGATTCGAGCTCAAGTTTTTCGCGTGCCGCGATCTCGTCGGTAGGCGCAATTAAAATCACGTTGCCGGACCTACGTTGAGCCAGGCCCTTGGTTTTCAGGATAATATCCATCGCCTGGTCCCAGGGGACATTTTTCAGGCGCAGTGTTAGATTGCCCTCAACCGAGTCGCTGACGACGAGGTTCAGACCTGTGAAATCGGCGAGTAGCTGTAAAACTGACCGAACTTCGATATCCTGGAAATTAAGCGATAGTCGATCCCCGGTAAACCCAAACTTGGCCTTCTTTCGTTTCTCTTCCTCTTCCCTGGATATTGGCGCTACTTCAATCGTATAAATTTTATCTGTTTGATAGGCCAAATGTTCAAATTCACCATTGGAGGTAATGGTCATTATGATATTCGCCCCATCCTGGATGGTATCGATGTAGCTAATCGGCGTTGCGAAGTCACTAACCTCCATACGTCGCTGTAATTCGCGGGGTAGTTGTGATCCGATTAATTCGATATATACGATGTTATTTTCGCGCCAGATATCGCTACTGATCGAGGCGTTGGTCAAGTTGATAGTGACGCGTCCTTCGCCATTTGGCCCCCGTTTAAAGTCGATATTAGTGACGCCCTTGGCAATGGTACTGGTAGAATCGGTCAACGAGGCACTACTGATTGTCGCTTCGGTGGCGTTAGTAGCAGAAACCACTTCCTGGGTTGAGCCTGCCAGGGTCAATGTCACCTGATTTCCACTCACCTGTGTAACGAAATCGGTTTTCTGTGAGAGGTTCAGTACGACGCGCGTGCGACCTTTAGCCGAAGCTGAAATTATACTTTGCACGTTACCGATGCCAACGCGCATGTTTCTCTGTTCCAATTTATTGTCGGTATCGGCAAAATCGAGAGCAATTCGTGCTGGCTGATCAATAGTGAAGGTACGCGGCTCGATCGCAGCCTGGTCAAAAGTGAACACGAGTTGCACAGTATTGCCAGTCATCACCGAATAATCGAGCCCGATTAATTCTCTGGCAATCGCATTATTGAAGCCTAATACAAGCAGGCAAATCCCGACTAGCGAGTTTTTGAATATTCCTTTTGTCATATTTTTTGGGTTGATTAAGTTCATGGATATCATTCCTCTCGCTATTCAATCAGCGCTACGGCCGAAGACCGTTCGATGTAATTGCCCAGTCCGTCTGGTACGATTTCTGTCAGTTCGATAAGCTCGTCGCTAACCGAAATAATACGGCCGTGATTTTGGCCCATATACTGGCCTTCCAGTACACGATGTATGGTATTGTCTGGCGCAAATATTAAGCCCCACTTGACACCGTTTTGTGTCACGGTGCCTTTTAGCCGCAAAGTGTCCAACGGGAAATTTTCCAGTGGTTCGCGTACTCGGTCTATATCTGGCCTGGGCCCGGAAGCAAGTAGCCCTATTTCATCGGGAATTTTCTCAGGACGCCTGAAATCCACTAACTTGAATGGATCGCGTAAATCTTGCGAATTGTATTCGAAATTTTGATAGGGTTGAAATTCTGGAATCGGTGTGATTCTACCTGGCGGCTGGGTTTTGACTTGCAGTATAAATTGCTGCAAATCCCCCATGCCCTGATTACAGGCTGATAGCAGGCCCGTCATTACCGTTACCAGGGTAATTCTGATGTATTTTCCTGGAAGTCCTTTCATTGCTCGTCTTCCTGAAGGTAGCGATAGGTTTTAGCCGTCGCGGACATTTTTAACTTGCCGGGCTCGATTTCCTCGTTTCCAGTTGCCTTCAAAGGTTCAAGTTTTAGATCGCTGATAGTTACGATGCGAGGTAATGCTGCAATACCGCTGATAAATCTCGCCATTTGATGGAAAGAACCGATCACTTCCAGCGTTATCGGTAATTCCGCATAGAAGCCTTTTTTCTCCTCGGCACTTGGCTTGAACCTCTGAATTTCCAGTCCACTCGCCAGGCCGGTTTGTGATACATCAACGAGTAGCGATTCGACGTCTGTTTTCTCGGGTAATTGCCTGAGTAAGGCGCCAAATGATGCCCGCATTTCGGCTAACTGTTCCTTGTACAGGTCAAGCTTGGCCGCCTGGCCTGCTTTTATTTTAAATTCTTCCTTGATTTCAAATTCCTTTTCCTGATAGTTTTCCAGCACTTTAAGCTGTTCCTGCGTATCAAAATATAAGCCGGCAATGATTATGGCAACTAATAATGTACCAACGACTCCTGTCCGCACCGCTACTGGAGCGCTACCTATATTTTCAGGTTCCAGGTGATTTTGTAGCTCTTCGAAATTCATTATTGAATTCCTCCTTCGTCTACGTCATCCTCTTCGGTTGCATTGGGTGATGTCTGTTTGACCGTCAGGGTAAAAGCGCTGATTCGGTTCACTTTCAAATCCTCGACCTCGATCACCAGTAGATTGGGTTCTTTGAGCCAATCCGAAGCGTCGAGGTTGCGCATATAGGTAGAAACCCGCGCATTCGATTCGGCTTCTCCCGTCATCACGAGATTGTTACCCGTCTGGTTTAAGGTTTGCAGGTAAACACCATTGGGCACGGTGCTGACTATTTCGGTAAACAGGTGCACGATCGACGGACGACTGCCCTGTAAGTCCTGGATTACCTCCATTCTTTCCAGCAGACTACGACGAACTTTCCTCAAATCGCTGATTTCGGCTATTTGCTTGTCCAGCTGGTTGATTTCATCTCTTATGTACTTGTTGCGAGACATTTGGTAATCGATCTTGGTACTCATCTGAATATGGATCAGGCCGACGATTGCGCCCGCCAGTACCGTAATTAATACCAGGAGCATGCCAAATGCTTTTTTCTGCTCCTGTCGAAGTTCCGCACGCCATGGCAGTAAATTAATTCTGGTCATACGTGCTCAACTCCTCGGATAGCTAGTCCTGCAGCAATCAGGAATGACGGGGCGTCGGCCTCCAGGTTAGTCTTGTTAACTCTGGATGACGATGACATATTGATGAATGGATTGGCAATAGTGGTAGGCACTCCAATATGTGACTCGACCAATTCTGCCAGGTTGGGCAGACAGGCAGTGCCCCCGCCTAATACCAGATGATCAATATCGCCGTGGGAACTACCGGCGGAATAAAAGAATTGCAGAAATCGACTGACTTGTTGCGCCGTTGTTTCTTTGAAGGGTTCGAGTACTTCTGGTTCATAATTGTCGGGTAATCCACCCTGTCTTTTCGCGAGCCCGGCTTCGTCGTATGAAAGGCCGTAGCGACGCATAATTTCTTCGGTCAGCTGTTTGCCACCAAAATTTTGCTCGCGCGTGTAAACTAACTGGTGATTATAGATGACACTGAGACTGGTCATGGTGGCACCCATATCGATTATGGCTATAGTCTTTTCCATACCTTCGTCAGGCATGTGCGAGGAAAAGGCGCCAAAAACCGTTTCCATTGTGTAGGCTTCGATGTCGACGATTTTAGCGGTCAAACCGGCCAGTTCGACAGCAGCAACGCGGTCGTCAATATTTTCACTGCGGCAGGCGGCGAGCAAAACATCGACAGTTTCGGGATTATTTTCGGTTTCACCCAGGATCTGGAAGTCGAGGTTAACCTCTTCAAGCGGGTAAGGGATGTATTGGTCGGCTTCGAGCTGGATCTGGCCTTCCATCTCATCTTCGGAGAGGAATGCGGGCATCGTGATTTTTTTCGTGATCACCGAAGATCCTGCCACTGCGAGCGCGACATTTTTTGATTTTATTTTTGACTTGCTGAGTGCACGCTTTACACTCTCACCTACCGATTCGACCAGGGCAATATTTTTGTCGATAACCGCGTTAGCGGGTATTGGTTCGACACCTATACCTTCGATGCGATAACTGGAGCCAGTCTTGCTGAGCTCCATCATCTTTACAGAAGTAGAGCTAATGTCTAAGCCGACAAGCGGTGGTTTTTTACGTGATAAAAACACAGGTATCCCTCATCATGCGCCTATGTTGGATGATCTTAAATTATAAATTACATTAAGATCTAGTTGTAAGTACTTAAAATGTTAAATAATTCTATTTTAGCCATCTACGAGTCTAGTGCAAGAAAGTACACTTGTCGATACTTTTTCATGTATTTTATTATAAATATTGCGTAACCATATGATAAAACTGATAAAAATTATATCCTGGTTGTTTGCGGCGGGATCAATTCTATTAATTGCAGGGATATTTTATATCTACACCGTAATGGTGCCTGCATTGCCGTCTATCGAATATCTGGAGGACGCGCAGTTACAGGTACCATTAAGAGTTTACGACAAAAATGAAATTTTATTGGCCGAATTTGGCGAACATCGGCGTATTCCTGCCCGCTTTGAAGATATTCCCAAATCTATTATAGATGCACTTGTAGCGGCCGAGGACGATCAGTTCTGGCAGCATGTCGGCGTGGATCCATTAGCATTGGCCGCAGCGGCATACGAACTCGTGACAACTGGCAGGAAAACGCGCGGTGGTAGCACGATAACCATGCAGGTCGCGCGCAATTTTTTCCTTAGTTCTAAAAAAACCTATACCAGAAAGATCAATGAAATTTTACTGGCGCTGGAAATTGAAAGTGAATTGAGTAAGGAAAAGATCCTGGAGTTATACCTGAACAAGATATACCTGGGGCATCGAGCTTATGGGATCGTTGCCGCTGCTCAAATTTATTACGACAAATCACCGCAAGATTTGACCATAGCGCAGGCGGCGATGCTCGCCGGGCTGCCCAAGGCGCCATCCAAGTACAACCCAATAATCAACCCGGAGCGGGCGTTAATCAGACGAAATCATGTCCTGAGTCGTATGAAAACGCTGGATTATATCAGTGAAGAGGAATATGACCTGGCGCGTCTCGAGCCCGTCACGGCAGAATTATATGCAACCCGAACAATTGCCGATGCGCAGTATGTAGCCGAAATAGTCCGTGCCGAGCTTTTCGAACAGTATGGTGACGACGTGTATAAAATCGGTTTAAAAGCCTATACCAGTATTGACGGGGAGCTTCAGGTGGTCGCCAATCGTGCTTTACGCAGAACCCTGCTTGATTACAACCGGCGCCACGGTTATCGAGGTGTCGCTGGTTCAATCGATCTGACAGGTGTAATCGTAGATCCGTTTGACGAGGATCTGGTGAGTGACGAACGTATCGGGGGATTGCGGAAAGGCGTTGTGATTTCGATTGATGAAGATCTGGTGGAGAATGAAGAAATTCCAATCAGTGAAAAGGTATCTGTCGATGAAGATCCCCCGGTTAATAAAGAATATGCGACCGTGCTGATCTCGAATTATGAAAATGTCGAATTGAGATTTGTAGGCGGGGTCGATTGGGCCGCGAAGTATATAGACCCTGACAGGACCGGCGACCCACCTGTCAGTATGGCCGACGTATTATCGGTAGGCGATGTTATCTGGCTTGAGCAACGGGATGACCAGTGGCTACTGGCCGACGTCCCTAAAGTGGAGGGCGCTATCGTATCGATGGACTCATCCGATGGCGCGATACAGGCTATGGTCGGTGGATTCGACTATTTCAAAAGTAAATTCAATCGTGCGACCCAGGCAAAAAGACAACCAGGCTCTAATTTCAAACCATTTATTTACTCGGCAGCCCTGGAGAAAGG
>VAPA010400721.1_pt1 | contig 11448 bp, 8 predicted proteins | sample 3395041 | NCBI WGS metagenome assembly VAPA01 (sample SAMN08290432, study PRJNA428436) | hydrothermal vent metagenome | isolation source: Deep-sea hydrothermal vent chimney | place: Indian Ocean: Southwest Indian Ridge | depth 1973 m m
ACTGGACGCAGACGACGCGGCCATCAAAGCCAAAGTAGAAGAGCTGGCTGAGCAGTATCAAGATCCATCCGAAGTGGTTGAGTACTACATGGGTAATGAGCAGCTGAAAACCCAGGTAAAATCTGCCATTCTCGAAGAGAAAGCCGTTGAGAAGCTGCTTGAGCAAGCGAACGTCAAAGACGTCGAAATGTCTTACCAGCAAGCGTTGGCTGCTGCTCAGCAGCAGGCTGAGCAAGATGAGAAGGCCGAAGAGGGCGAACAGGCAGGCGCCTGATCTCATCGCGTGGCGCACCCTATCTGGGTGCGCTTTTCCCTTACCGGACGCAAGGAATCACCCGAATGAGTGAGTTTGATATTCAAAACGCCGGCGGTTTAGTGCCCATGGTGGTTGAGCAGAGCGCCAAAGGGGAAAGAGCCTACGACATCTACTCGCGCCTTTTAAAAGAGCGTGTGATTTTCCTGGTAGGGCCGGTAGAAGATTACATGGCTAACCTTGTCGTGGCGCAGCTGTTGTTTCTTGAGTCTGAAAACCCCGATAAGGATATCCATCTTTACATCAATTCACCCGGTGGTTCGGTAACGGCGGGTATGTCAATTTATGACACCATGCAGTTTATCAAGCCGGATGTTTCCACCGTATGTATTGGTCAGGCTGCCAGCATGGGCGCGCTCCTGCTAACAGCAGGCGCTGCGGGCAAGCGTTACTGCTTACCTAACTCCCGCGTGATGATTCACCAGCCGCTAGGTGGCTACCAAGGTCAAGCGTCGGATATTGAGATTCACACCCGTGAAATTCTCGGTATTCGTGAGAAACTGAATCAAATTCTGGCTCACCACACTGGCCAGGATGTTGAGAAAGTGGCTCAGGATACTGACCGCGACAATTTTATGAGCGCCAATAAAGCAAAAGAGTATGGCTTGATTGACGCAGTGCTGGATAAGCGACCTACATCCTGATAGCGTGATAGGATTCTGCTTTTCTAACGAGCTTTTCAGGCGGCGTCAGCCGCCGCAGTGACAGAGGTACGCGAATGGCCGACGGCAAAGGCAAGGACGAAGGTGGCAAACTGCTTTACTGCTCGTTTTGTGGTAAAAACCAAAACGAAGTTCGTAAGCTGATTGCCGGCCCGTCCGTGTATATCTGCGATGAGTGTGTCGACTTATGTAATGACATCATTCGCGAAGAAGTTCTCGAAGCCGATGCCGAGAGCGATGAGGAGCGTTTACCTACGCCCCGCGAAATACGTCATACATTGGACGACTACGTCATCGGACAAGACCGCGCCAAGATGGTGCTGTCTGTAGCGGTTTATAACCACTACAAGCGTCTGAAGTCAGAAGTACGTGAAGGCGATGTGGAGCTAGGTAAGTCCAACATCCTGCTAATTGGCCCGACGGGTAGCGGTAAAACGCTCCTCGCCGAGACCATGGCGCGGCTATTGAATGTACCTTTTACTATTGCTGATGCAACGACGCTGACCGAAGCAGGCTATGTGGGTGAAGATGTTGAAAATATCATCCAAAAGCTGCTGCAAAAGTGCGACTACGACGTTGAGAAAGCCGAGCGCGGCATCGTCTATATCGATGAAATCGACAAAATCTCGCGTAAATCGGATAACCCGTCGATTACCCGTGATGTTTCTGGCGAAGGCGTACAGCAGGCGCTGCTGAAGCTAATTGAAGGCACAACGGCGTCCGTTCCTCCCCAAGGTGGGCGTAAGCATCCCCAGCAGGAGTTTGTTCAGGTCAATACGGCCAATATCCTGTTTATTGTGGGTGGTGCTTTTGCTGGCTTGGATAAAGTCATTCGCGACCGTGCTGAGAAAGGCGGTATTGGTTTCAATGCCAGCGTGAAAAGCAAAGAGTCTTCGCGAGGCGTTGGCGAGCTACTCGCGGATGTCGAGCCAGAGGATCTGGTCAAGTTTGGCTTGATTCCTGAGTTTGTGGGTCGCCTGCCAGTGATTGCAACGCTGACTGAGCTGACAGAAGACGCACTGATTCAGATTTTGACTGAGCCGAAAAACTCGCTGATCAAGCAGTATGCCAAGCTCTTCGAGATGGAAGACGTCACGCTTGAGTTTAGAGACGACGCCTTACGGGCTGTGGCTGTGAAAGCCATGGAACGTAAAACCGGTGCTCGTGGGCTGCGTTCTATCCTAGAGTCTGTGCTGCTGGATACCATGTATGAAATTCCTTCCTTGGAAGGGGTGAGCAAGGTCGTCATCGATGGTTCCGTCATTGCTGGCGAAAGCGAGCCACTGTTGATCTACTCGCAGCAGGAAGAAGCGCGGGTCGACGGTACTGACGGTTAACCCTTCGGTACGTGCCACGGCCTAGCTTTCACCGCTTGTGCCAAACCAAGGGGTCGCCTAGGCGGCCCCTTGTTGTTCTACGTTATTGTTGAAACGGCTGGCCAGCACACGGTGATGTGTCGTGTCATGCCCTTTCATACTGTGAGGTACTTGGCTAAGTACCCTTCAAGTACTCATCCGAATTTGAGGAACGTCTGCGATGCAGCAGAACGCCGATCAGACACAATGTCTACCCCTGTTGCCTTTGCGGGATGTGGTTGTGTATCCGCAAATGGTTATTCCGCTTTTTGTTGGCCGTGAGAAGTCCATTCAAGCCTTAGAGGCAGCGATGGAAGCCGACAAGCGTGTACTGCTGGTGGCTCAGCGCGAGGCCTCACAGGATGATCCTGATAATGCGGACCTCTACGCGATGGGGACCGTTGCTGACATCATGCAGCTGCTTAAGCTGCCTGATGGCACTGTAAAGGTGTTGATTGAAGGCAGCTTCCGCGCTGATGTTATCGATATCGAAGAAAATGAAGCGGGCTACACTCAGGCGCACTTAACCCCACGTGAAAGCGAGCCGCTTACCAGTCGTGAGCAAGAAGCGCTAGTGCGTGTCCTGCTCAATCAGTTCGAGCAGTACGTCAAGCTGTCTAAGAAAGTGCCCAACGAAGTGCTTAACTCGCTGTCGGGCATCGAAGACCCTAGCCGTTTGGTCGACACCATCTGCGCCCACCTGTCACTGAAGATTGGTGACAAGCAAGAGCTGCTCGAAATGGATCGCGTACGCGACCGTATTGAACACCTGATGGCGCTGATTGAGTCTGAGATTGATCTGCTCCAGGTCGAGAAGCGCATCCGCTCGCGTGTTAAAGAGCAGATGGAAAAAACGCAGCGCGAGTACTATCTCAATGAGCAGATGAAGGCCATCCAGAAAGAGATGGGTGAGCTGGATAATGTACCCAACGAAGCCGAAAAGTACGAACAGGCGATCAAAGAGTCTGGGATGCCCAAAGAGGCGTCTGATAAAGCGACTCAAGAGCTTAATAAGCTCAAAATGATGGCTGCCAATTCTGCTGAGGCGACCGTAGTGCGCTCATATCTGGACTGGCTAATTGCCGTTCCATGGAAAAAGCGCACGCGCGTTAAGCACGATCTGGTAAAAGCCCAGCAGGTGCTGGATGAAGATCATTACGGCCTGGAAGAAGTGAAGGCGCGCATTCTTGAGTACCTAGCCGTACAAAAGCGCGTACGGAAAATGAAAGGGCCGGTGCTCTGCTTGGTAGGACCGCCTGGGGTAGGTAAAACGTCTCTTGGTCAATCCATCGCCCGCGCGACAAATCGTAAGTACGTCCGCCTGGCGCTGGGTGGTGTGCGCGATGAGTCGGAAATCCGTGGCCATCGCCGCACCTATATTGGCTCGCTGCCAGGCAAGCTGATGCAGCGTATGAGCCGTGCCGGGGTGAAAAATCCACTTTTCCTGTTGGATGAGGTGGATAAACTAGGCATGGACCACCGTGGTGATCCGGCGTCAGCGCTTCTAGAGGTATTGGACCCCGAGCAGAACAACAGCTTTAGTGATCACTACCTTGAGCTGGATTACGACCTCTCTGAGACGCTGTTTATTTGTACCGCGAACTCAATGAATATCCCAGGCCCGCTGCTGGACCGTATGGAGATTATTCGTCTACCGGGCTACACCGAAGACGAGAAGCTCGCCATCGCTAGGCGCTACCTGCTACCCAAGCAGCTAGAAGCTAATGGGCTTAAGGAGGAAGAGCTAGCGCTGAATGACGACGCGTTGCTTGAGTTGGTGCGCTACTACACTCGTGAGGCGGGTGTGCGCGAGCTTGAGCGTCAGATCGCTAAAGTGTGTCGTAAAGTGCTGCGTGAGCGCTTAGAAGCTGAGCGCACCTCGAAAGATAAGGCAGGCAACAAGCTGCAGGCGCAGCAAGTGCTCTCCGCTGATCAGATTGAGACTTATGCCGGTGTGCGCCGCTATAGCTATGGCTTGGCGGAGCAGGAGGACCAAGTCGGTCGTGTAACCGGCTTGGCTTGGACGTCCGTAGGTGGGGAGCTGCTCAACATTGAGTCGGTAGTGACGCCAGGTAAAGGTCGTATTAACAAGACCGGTTCGCTTGGTGATGTCATGAAAGAGTCGGTAAGTGCAGCACAAACCGTCGTGAAGGCGCGTGCTCAGGCCTATGGAATTGACCCCCAGCGCTTCGAAAACGAAGACCTGCACATCCATGTGCCCGAAGGTGCCACACCTAAAGACGGGCCCAGTGCTGGTATTGCCATGGTAACGGCGATTGTCTCCGCCTATACTCAGCGGCCAGTAAGGTGCGATGTGGCCATGACAGGGGAGGTAAACCTGCGTGGTGAAGTGTTACCGATTGGGGGTCTAAAGGAGAAATTGCTGGCGGCTAGGCGGGGTGGTATAAAGACCGTCTTAATCCCTGAGGAAAATCGTCGAGATCTCAAGGAAGTACCGGAGAATATCAAAGGAGCGCTTGATATTCGCCCCGTACGCTGGATAGATGACGTGCTGGCCGTGGCGCTGGCAGAGAATGTTGCCGAAGGCGCTTCATTAAAGGGCGCAGATAAGTCTTTCAATGCAAATGCTGTTGCAAGTACCCATTAAGCGTTAAAGCAGTTTTGCTTTAATTTTACTTAATAATTTTGCCCAATGCCTTGAGCAGCGGGCATTTCACGGTCCGGTCGCTTGACAGGTGTTTCAAGGCATTGCTATAAAACGCAGCTATGCTTTGAGGTTGATGCACTTGGTGGCCGTGCCGTTTAGAGCCATTTTTTGAAACAGTTAAGGGGTGAAGTGTGAATAAGTCCGAGCTGATTGAAGCTATTGCCGCATCTGCAGATATTCCTAAAGCAGCGGCAAGCCGCGCATTGGATGCCATGGTGGAGTCTGTCACCGATAGCCTCAAAAAAGGCGAGAGTGTTTCTCTGGTAGGTTTTGGTACCTTCGCTATTAAAGAGCGTGCTGCGCGTACTGGTCGTAACCCCCAAACGGGTCAGCCAATCGAAATCAGCGCAGCAAAAGTGCCCAGCTTTAAAGCCGGTAAAGCGCTGAAAGACGCCGTCAACTAATTGGCTCGCGTTTGCTGTAACCTAATGGGCGCATCGCATCCGCGATGCGCCCATGTTCTTTTCTGGCCCGATGGTTTGGGCAATAGATGGCTTTGATGATCTGAGGCTAGCATGCTGCAAAGTATACGAGATGGCTCCAGAAGCTGGGGTGCCAAGATAATCATTGGTGTCATGGTCGCGGCCATGGCGCTTTTTGGTGTGGAGTCGCTGTTCAGTGTCTTTGGTAGCGACCCCAATGAAGTGGCGAGCGTTAATGGCGAACCCATTATGCGTCAGCAAGTTGAGCTAGAAGTGCAGCGCGCGCTGCGTTCTGGGCAAGTGCCTCCTGAGCAGGAGCGGGCACTGCGCAATGATATGCTCGACCAGCTCATCACTCAGTCTTTACTGCGTCAGTATGCTGAGGACGGCGGTTTTTACGTCTCCGACGCTCAGCTTGACCAGATGATCGTGACACTGCCTGAGTTTCATGATCAGGATGGGCGCTTTTCTGCAGAAATTTTCCGGAATCGTCTGGCAGGAGCGGGTTACACGCCGCTGTCATTCCGTGAAGAGCTGCGGATGGATATCAAGCGTCAGCAACTGCAGCAGGGCTTGGCCTTCAGTGACTTCAGCTTGGCCAATGAAGAGCAGCGTCTGGCAGACCTGCAAGGCCAGCAGCGAGATTTCCGCTACGTGATGCTGGATGCCAATGATGCTGCTTATGAAGTAGAGGTCACCGAGGAGCAGATGCAGGCCTACTATGACGCCAACCAGGAACGCTTCGAGCGCCCGGAACAGGTGCGCGTCGAGTACGTGGTGATTGACCGCCAGGCCATGGCTGAAGATATTGCTGTGGACGAGAGCGAGCTCCGCGCTGCCTGGAGTGAGCAGAATCGCGATGCCAACCGTCGTGTTTCCCATATCATGGTGACCTTTGGTTCCGAGCGTGGCCGTGAAGAGGCCCAGCAGCTAGCCAATGAAGCGCTGGCTGACCTGAGCCGTGGTGAGAGTTTCGCCGATACCGCCGTGCGTTTTTCGGATGACACCGCTAGTGCCGAGCAGGGTGGTGATCTGGGCGTGATCAGTCGCGGCTTCTTTGGTGATGCCTTCGATGACGCAGCGTTTGCCCTTGGGGTCGGTGAGACGTCCCAGGTCATCGAAATGGACGGTGCTTTCCATATCCTGCAGGTTACCGAGCTGGATGCGCCTTCTTTCGAAGAGCAGCGTGACCGTTTGGCCCAGGAAGTGGCGTTGCGTGAGGTCAATGATGACTTCAATCGTCAGGTGCAGCGTCTGATCGATGAGAGCTTCGCGGCAGACGATCTGCAGTCCGTTGCGGATGACCTCGGCCTGACGCTCAACGAGAGCGACTGGTTGGCGCGTGGGGAAGGTGAAGGAGCGCTTTCCGAGCCGGGCGTGCTGGATGAGGCGTTCAGCGCTGACGTGCTGGAAGAGGGCTACAACAGCGAAGTGATTGAGCTCGACAACGACCGCCGCTTAGTGCTTCGTGTCGCCGAGCATCGTGATGCGACTGTTCTGCCCCTAGATGAAGTGCGCGATGAAGTAGAGCAGGCTGTTGCTGCTCAGCAGCGCCAAGAAGCACTTCAGGAGCAGGCAGCAGAATTGATCGCCTTGCTCCGTGCGGGCGATGCCGTTGAGCTGGAGTGGCTGGAAGCCAATAACGTCTCTCGCCAGTCTGACAGTACGCTGCCTCAGGTGCTGATCCGTGAAGTGTTCCGCATGCCACACCCTGAAGAGGGCGACAGCGTTTACCGTGCCGTGACCTTGCCTCAGGGCGTTGCTGTCGTTGCATTGGACAGTGTCAACGAAGGGCAGGCCGACGAGCAGATGAATGCTTTCGTGTCACAAATGGCAGAACAACTGCGGGCTCAGGCGATCATTCAAGGATTGATCGATGACCTGCGCAGTGATGCCAGGATAGAGCGCTAAAACTAAAAAGCCGATCCATGTGATCGGCTTTTTCATGACGGGGCCTGTGCTCAATGCGATTCGCTGTCGCTACCAGGCGGCTGGATCAGCGAGAACTGGCGCAGTACGGGCTCTGGGTGGCGCTCGCTCGAGTGCTCCACGACAATATCCCAGCCGTGTTCGCTATCCCAATCGCCTAACACAAAGCGTTTGGCAGGCACGTCTTCGACGGTGAGGTCATGGACCTTGGGGCGATGGGTGTGGCCATGGATCATGATGTTCACCCCATGGCGCTGCATCGTGGTCACGACTTCTGCGTGGGTCACATCCATGATGGCTTCGGCCTTGTTGGCGTTGGCATCCCCAGACTGCATACGCAGGCTCTTGGCCAACTCTAGCCGCTGCTCCAGCGGCATGGCCAGGATCTGCGCCTGCCACTCTGGGTGGCGAGACTGGGCGCGAAACGCCATGTAGGCCTCATCTTTGGTGCACAGGCTGTCACCGTGCAGAATGACGGCGGCTACGCCCTGCAATTCCACTTGCTCACTGTCGGGCAGCAGGGTGGCCTGACAGGCGTTGATGAAGCGTTCGCCGATCAGAAAGTCCCGGTTGCCGTGGATGAAAAAGATGGACGTGCCCGCATCGCTCAGTGCCCGCAGGCGCTTGATCACCTCATGGGCCACCCCGCTGAGGGGGTGAGGCGTATCCAGCAAGTCGTCTCCGATCCAGGCGTCGAACAGGTCGCCTAGAATGTAAAGATCCTCGGCCCCTTTGGCGGTATGCTCCAGGTAACGATAAAACCCCTGATTGAGCTCAGGGGTGTCGTTACTCAAATGCATGTCAGCGATCAGCAGCGTACGCATAAGACTCCCGACGGTTATTCCGCATCCTTCAGGTAGGCGCGCTCGATGACCACGTCTTCGGCGGGCACGTCTGCGTGCATGCCACGGCGCGTGGTGCTCACGGCCTTGATGGCGTTGACCACGTCCATGCCGTCCACTACTTCACCAAATACCGCGTAACCCCAGCCTTGCAGGCTTTTGCCGCTGTGGTTCAGGAAGCTGTTGTTACCGACGTTGATGAAAAACTGGGCGGTGGCAGAGTGGGGGTCCTGGGTACGGGCCATGGCCAGCGTGCCGATGGTGTTCTGCAGACCGTTGTCGGCTTCGTTTTCGATGGGGTCGCGTGTCGGCTTCTGGTTGAACTCCTGGTCGAAGCCGCCCCCTTGAATCATGAAACCATCGATGACCCGGTGGAACAGCGTGCCGTCGTAAAAACCGTCGCGCACGTACTGCTCGAAATTGGCTGCCGTAACCGGGGCTTTTTCATGATTGAGCGCGATGGTGATGTCACCGTAGTTCGTCTGTAATACGATCATGGATAAATTCCTGTTCAATAAAAGCGTTCGCCTTGGCGCTGTGCATCGGCGTCACGTTATAATAGCGGTTTTGCTCGGCACCGCGAAGCGCTAACCCTGATTGCCTTTGCATCGTTTGCCCAGCACGCCATCCACCATGAGGTTATCAACACCACCATGACCAACGAGACCACCCCAGCGCCGAACTTCATTCGCAACCAAGTACGCGACGAGATAGCGGGCGGCCAGGTCACCAAAATTGTGACGCGCTTTCCTCCGGAGCCCAACGGCTTTTTGCACATCGGCCACGCCAAGTCGATTTGTCTGAACTTCGGGTTGGCAGAGCAGTTTGGTGGTGAGTGTCATCTGCGCTTTGACGACACCAACCCAGCAAAAGAAGAGCAGGCGTACATTGACGCCATCAAAGAAGACGTTAGCTGGTTGGGTTTTGAGTGGGCAGGCCCGGTACGTTTTGCCTCCGACTACTTCGACCAGCTCTACGCCTGGGCGCAGCATCTGATTCGTGAAGGCAAAGCCTATGTGGATGACCTGTCTCCGGATGAAATCCGCGAGTATCGGGGTACGCTGACCGAGCCCGGCAAGCCTAGCCCCTACCGCGAGCGCAGCGCCGAAGAGAGCTTGGACCTTCTAGAACGGATGCGTAACGGTGAGTTTGGTGAAGGGGAAAAAGTGCTGCGCGCCAAAATCGATATGGCGTCGCCCAACATCAATTTGCGCGATCCGATCTTGTACCGCATTCGTCATGCGCATCACCACCAAACAGGTGACAAGTGGAAAATCTACCCCTCGTACGATTTTACCCACGGTCAGTCGGATGCCATCGAGGGTATTACTCACTCCATCTGTACGCTGGAGTTCGAAGACCACCGCCCGCTATACGAGTGGTTCTTGAACAATCTGCCGGTGCCCGCCAAGCCGCGCCAGATTGAATTTGCCAGACTGAACCTCGACTACACGCTGACCTCCAAACGTAAGCTGAAGCTGTTGGTGGATGAGCAGATCGTCGATGGTTGGGATGACCCGCGAATGCCGACCATTTCCGGTATGCGTCGCCGGGGCTATACGCCCGCTTCGATTCGTAAATTCTGTGAAATGATCGGCGTGACCCGTTCCGACGGTGGTTTGGTGGATATCGCCATGCTGACCCACGCCATTCGTTCGGACCTGGAAGATAACGCACCCCGGGCGATGTGCGTGCTCAAGCCGCTAAAAGTGGTGCTGACCAACGTGCCGGAAGATCACGAGGAAGTGTACGAGGTGCCAGGCCACCCGGCGCGTGAAGACATGCCGATGCGTAAAGTTCCTTTTGGTCGTGAGCTCTACATCGAGCAAGACGACTTTATGGAAGACGCGCCGAAGAAATTCTTCCGCCTAGCACCGGGCAAAGAAGTGCGCCTGCGCAACAGCTACGTAATTCGCTGTGATGACGTGATTAAAGACGATGCAGGTGAGATTATTGAGCTGCACTGCTCCGTCGATTTCGACACCCTGGGTAAAAACCCGGAAGGCCGCAAGGTGAAAGGCGTGATTCACTGGGTCAGCGCGGCCCACGGCGTGCCGATGGAAGTGCGCCTGTACGACAACCTGTTCATGGTCGAGCAGCCCGATCGTGATAAGGACGTCGACTTCCTCGAGCATTTGAATCCCGAGTCGCTGGTGGTGTGCCATGCCATTGGCGAGCCAAGCCTGGCCAGTGCCGCGCCGGAAGATCGTTTCCAATTCGAGCGAGTCGGTTACTTCTGCGCCGATCGTCACGCCTCCACTGCCGACCACCTGGTGTTCAACCGCACCGTGGGCTTGAAAGATAGCTGGGCGAAAATCAAACAGAAGGGATAAGGAAACGTCATATGCATATTTACAATACGCTGACTCGCCGCAAAGAGCCTTTTAAGCCCCTTGTCGATGGCAAGGTCAGCATGTACGTTTGCGGTATGACGGTGTATGACTACTGTCACCTTGGCCACGCCCGGGTGATGGTGGCCTTTGACGTGATTACCCGCTACCTGCGCCATCGCGGCTATGACGTGACCTACGTGCGCAACATCACCGATATCGACGATAAAATCCTCAAGCGGGCCGAGGAGAACGGCGAGCCCATCGACGCGCTCACCGAGCGCATGATTGCCGCGATGCATGAGGACGAAGCTCGCCTCAACGTGCTGCCACCCAGTCAGGAGCCCCGGGCAACGAGGCACATCGACGATATTATCGCGATGATCGAAACGCTCATCGACAAAGGTTTTGCCTATGCCGCGGCCAATGGTGATGTCTACTACCGAGTGCGCAAGTTCACCGACTACGGCAAATTGAATAACCGTCAGTTGGATGACATGCGCTCTGGTGCACGGGTCGACGTGGATGTGCACAAAGAAGACCCGTTGGATTTCGTGCTTTGGAAAGCGGCCAAGCCCGGTGAAGCTCACTGGCACTCCCCCTGGGGAGACGGGCGACCGGGTTGGCACATCGAGTGCTCCGCGATGTCGACCTGCTGCTTGGGCGATACCTTCGATATACATGGCGGCGGGCCGGATTTGACCTTTCCCCATCATGAAAACGAGATTGCTCAATCGGAAGCGGCGACAGGTAAAACCTACGTCAACACCTGGATGCATGCTGGAGCCGTTCGCGTCAACCAAGAGAAGATGTCCAAGTCGCTGGGCAACTTCTTCACCATCCGCGACGTGCTAGCCGAGCACGATCCAGAAGTGGTGCGCTACCTGTTGGTGGCAAGCCACTATCGTAGCGCTATTAACTACTCAG
>VAPA010861020.1_pt1 | contig 11433 bp, 22 predicted proteins | sample 3395041 | NCBI WGS metagenome assembly VAPA01 (sample SAMN08290432, study PRJNA428436) | hydrothermal vent metagenome | isolation source: Deep-sea hydrothermal vent chimney | place: Indian Ocean: Southwest Indian Ridge | depth 1973 m m
ACTCATAGTAAATCATCCTCCTTTACTCCGCAACTTTGACACACTTTTCCAAAAGTTGAATGCACTATAATATGATCTCCAGGCTTACAATATGGAGGTGCGAAACTTCCCCTAGGATCTTTTGGATTGGTATCCGGCCGCGGTACATCTTTTATTAAATACCTTCCACACCAGGGACAATAAGTGATTAGCTTCATCTTGAAATCACTAACACCTCGACGAAGTTGATCCAAAACTATTGGACCATTGAGGATGTCAATATTCTCTTTCCAATCCTTGCATGTACAAATCATTTGATTCTAAAGATGACTTCGTCCTCTCCTCCAGGAATTAAATGCGAATTGATCTCATAGCCGCCCTTTATTCTTTTGATAGCCTTCTTGTCCGCGAGCGCTTTTATATAGGTGTTGAGACTGTAAAAATTGTCCTTTCCAAGTCGACGCGCCACACGCTTCTTCATATCGGTTGAAAACGGATTGATATCCAGATTCATTCTCGTGATCGTTAAATGCACCAGAATGAATTCAGCAAGAACCTTACGCTCAGAAAGAGTTAATCCATAGATTCCGTTAAAGAGTCTAAGATAATGCTCTGGATTCGATATTTTGAATCGGATTATTTTCTGGTTCATTTCTCTGACAGATCAATCTTTACGCGTCCGTCCACAATGTGAATCTCGCATACACTTGATTGAGAATTAAACTGGTTGACAGCCTCTCGAAAGAACTCCTCCACAACTAGAAATGAAAGGAAGATCTCCAACTGCTTAGATATCTCTGCCAACCTGGCCTGCTTCTCTATAGCTAATTCGCCACTACTAACGAGATCTAAGTAGTCCTGGAGTGGTAATTCGACTTTACCAACGACTTTATTCTTAGGAGCCATTTTAATCCTCGTATCTGGATAAATCAAGTCCCTCATATGGATGGGGATTTTTATATCTTTCGATCAAAGCATAGATGTCCGAAGCATACAGAGTTGTTTCATCATCCTTAAGTCTCCTATCTAACATCTCTTCCAGTTCACGGATCATTTGGACTTCTTTACCTTCAACAGTGTAGTTTCGATTGATAGTTATCGTCTTTACGGCGCTATTTATTGGTAAATTCCCTTGATTCTCCATGATGTATCCAGCAGCAAGTAAATTCCATGCAGCCTGATAGATGTGATAGAGATTACTTTCCTCGTCTCGACACATGGTGTCTTTTCCATCCTGCATGCTCTCAACCACATCAAGAAGATGACGCATACCAGAGTTTATACAGTTCTCTACATCAAGACCCTTCCAGTTCTGATCTGTATATTTCTTTGCCCCGTACTCCAAGATCTCTGTGAGTCGACGTATCCAAAGCACTGGAAGAAGTGTGGCATGACGATGCTTTCCTTTATCATATCGAATCCCAATTCCATCCTTCATATCCCTCAGATGCTTCGTAACGTCATTTGCAGATAAATCCTTTAACCATGGTTGACTCGGATCTACAGTTCTCTCGGAAAGAAGTGGAGAACCATTAGGAGTACGGTCTACTCCATTCCATCCATTCATGGTTGCATTGGCATCTTGACGCTGCTTGAATCTCTCAATCGTCTTAAAAATAGGTTCTGGAGTATAGTCTCCTGACTCACATTGAGTTCGACGATTATATTGGCGAATTGTCCTAATTTCATCCGATGTGAGGTTGTCGACACAAGTACCTGAACACACAATGGCATCGACTGCCCTAAAGAGAGCTATATCCTCCTCCATCTCACTCTTTGCAATTTTCTCGAGCTCCATGCGCTCAATTTCTGATTTGACGTAATTTTCTTCACTCATGACATTATAAAAGATTTCCTACGGTTGATCTCGTTGGAAATCCTTTATAGCAGTTTTCGTGCCAAAGCTTTACAGAATTGTAAAAGAATCCCTTCGAAGATTACTACCCCCATTAGATCAAGAGGCGGCATTAATAATAGATCCGTTCTAAAGGTTTTCCTTTGAGAGCATTGGATCTTATGATGGGCTGTTGGATTTCTTTTACAGTTCGTTTCCATGAACCTGTAAAGAAAAGCCTTCTAGATTCGCAATCGTCCTTTAAATAGGACAGGAACAACCAGCCAGTGACTATGGTTACGTGATACCATCCTGCAGCCTTGAGTCCACACATCGAATCCTTCAAAATAATATACCCTTTGGTGCCATACTCAAAGGTTGCTATTCTGGGACCAAGATTTGAGATGTCTCCATCGTATTCTGGATGGAGGACAAAGAACATTCGGATGGTGCCGTATGGACTAAAATCCATAACCAGAGTATCGGCTTCTACTGTGGATCGATACCATTGGCCATTAATCTCTCCTTGGGCCTGAGTTATATTCTGAGCCTTTGTGCAGTTGAAGAGCGCAGTTAACAGGGTCAGTATGAAGACCCACAGAAGTATTGAAGTAGCAGGGGCGTTACGGGTGAATAAGTTGTACATGATTCCCTCCCCTGGGATCACTGTTTAGGTCTCGGCGCCTCTTGTACTGTTGCGAGGAATCTATCAGCATCACCAGGTGCGATGAAGCCGGCCTCTACTAGAGCGTCGAGCACCTTTTGTGCTTTTTTATTGGTTGTCTTACTCATTAGTCTATGTATTAAATTACAGTGAGTTTCCTTTTATAGAGCAAATTCTGGGCCACTTGACATTTAGACACGAAACAGTGTATAAAGCCCCCGGTAACTCGTCACATCGTCCAGTTAATTGCGCCATAATTGCGCCACAATTGCGCCACTATGTCGTGAGTGACGTTTAGAGCGGGATCTGTCTACTCTATTGCGACATTATCGAAGTCGAACCACTCAGAAATGCTGTTCATTACCTCTGCAACTATTGCCTCTTCTAGAGCTTTTCCACGTTCTACTGTAAAAACTGGAGGACTTGAGTGGTGTTTAAATGCACGACGCCATACATGAGAAGCTGCATCGTCGACACATCTCTCCATGAGTGCATATTCTCTTGCTTTCATTAATCTCTCCTGTCTGGTTAATTGATGATCTCACTATGTGCAAAGATGGTGCCGGCTCTATATGGTGCACTGATCCATTGAGAAGGTTCCCAGCACATTTGAAATCTATCGCATCAAAGTCGTCCATATTCGTTGCTGCGTCATCAATCTACATCTGCTCTTCATCCAATATCGGGGCTATCGTGAAGACACCATGAGGATTACCTTTGTAGCAGTAAAAGGAACATAGATGTCCCATAAGTCCCTTTAATGTCTCATATATATGTTCCTTTTAACAACGGCTTATACTATTATGTGAATTAAGGGGAAGTACTAACTATCTACTAATATGGTTGACATTAGTAGTTGCGGCTTATAGAAACAGTTGCAATCTATTAGGTATGTCTTATGTAACAAACTTACATCACTTCTTGACAAGTGTGGCATAATCTGTTCTTATACCTGTTACTATGATGCATCGTAGACTCCTCTCTTAATGCTTCTCTTAAAAAACCGGCGAAAAAAAAATTTATGTAATTCGAGAGCGTGTTAACCATATTACCCACGACCCCCCCGAAGACTTGGGAGTTCGAAGTACCCCCGCATGAATCGTGATCACCGAATTAGATTTAACGTTGCATAGCCGCAGAGTTATGTGATGTGCACTCCTAAGACTATACGGAGTGCGTGCGGGGCCTTCGACCTTCCTTGTATCACATACACCAGACATACCATGAGGTGATGACCATGCTCACCCTATAGTACATACCATTCACCTTATTTCAAAGGCTCGTACCATGAAGGACTTCATAGCTGCAAGGATAGCCGATCTAGTTATCACCACCTGTACTATTGCAGTGGTAGGGATGACAGGCTATTGTCTACTTCTCATATTCAACCTATAACCCCTTTACCCCCTCACTCCATGGGAGATCACAGTGAACCTGGTCTCTCATGGTTTCCCCCTTTACACCCTCTAAAACTTGGGGACTGCGTGTATTATTCCCTTGTATCCATAACTTAACAATTCATGAGGATTATCCTATGAGTAAAGTAATCAAAGGCGGGCCAGTTGAGCTGGTGCGTTGGTATGACTCACAGTTCAGTGAGAAATTCCGCTTCGCCTATGTTCGACAAGTCATCAAGACCATTTACATAAGTGGTGCTGATGACACCTACGAAGGGACAAGTACTCCCTTTGAGGGCTCGCGTCAATGCTTCACCAAGTGGGCCATTGACAAACCTATTGAGGACTTTGACAAAGAGATCCTCAAGAACCGTGGAGCCGGCCGCATCATCAGTGTTATCGGTTGTGACCTGTTCTCAGTGCTCACCGATGATCAGAAGTCTTACTACACCAATTTGGTGAAGAGTGAGCCTGATGCCGCTGAAGAACTCCTGGCCAATTGGGCAGAGAACATGCTCAAGCTTGGTGATGATGGTGAAGTCCTGGACTACAACGGGCAACAGATGTTTGGTCAGTACTTCTACCGCAAGGATGAGAAGGCTGAGGACATCGACCATCGTGAGACTGATTATCAGCGCATGATGGCCGAAGAGCAGCTAGAGCACACAGAGCCTGAACTCAAGGATCAGGATGTAGTGCCAGATGGTGTACCTATCGAAGCAGCGTTAGCAGAGTAGTTTCATGATGAGCGTAATTGGGGCCTTCGGGCCCTTTTTGCGTTGTTTGGATCCTCAATAGATCATCAATAGACCCTGATAAGACTTTGATAAGACCATGGGACGAACAATATTCGATATTTGTTGGGTAGCAATGAGCATTATTACTATTCTTTACATGTTTGGTCTGGTAAATGGCATTATTTAGCCATTAAAGGGGCTTTATGGGAGTGAGTGTGATTGCTAGATTATTCCCCTTCTCCCTTGATACTTCTCTCTTTATTTAGCCAAATAGAGGGCAAAACCTTAAATTGTATGGTATAAGTTTACATCTGCCTTACTTATTAAGGCATATCCCACCATTCACCTTAATAATTAAGGTACATTTCACATCATGAACATTAAATCTACAATGACAGTCGACAGAGTATACTTAGATATATCTGGCTCTGAGGCGATAGTTATACTCTCCTGGATTAATAGTATGATAGAACTCACTGGTCCACCAGTAGCTGTATGCTCACTTAGAGACCATTTGATGGATGAAATTGGCCTCACCAAAAGGGATGAATCACCATGACACGAGAAATACAAATACAAATACTCAAGGATCATATTGAGAGACTTAGAAGTATCTGGCGCGACTCTAGAGAAAATACCAATGAGCTAAAGAACGACCTAGATGCTGCCGAACGTGATTTAGTAGAGTATGTCAAGGAGACAAACAGACTTGCAGCAGATATTGAGGATGTACAAGATACTAGTCATCTCATTGCTGGTAAATACCGCATAAGTGAAAACAAACCATACAGACCTGGAGAAGAAGACGAATGGTAATGTAATATCTAATTAACAATTGAGACTCACATCATCATGACATACTCACAACGACAATCTCTCAAGCTTATGATCTTGAAGAGATTAGTCAAGCTTACATCTCAAGAACTCGTAGATCGTGCATTCAACACTATGCATCGCACTGGTATTAAAGATATGGATGAGTTAGATATCGTAATTGGCATGGCTAATGATGATCAACAGACTTTCAACGATATCAACTGGCTGTTCACATGTGAATGGGATGCATCACTCTTTGAATGGCTTGAAATGTTCAATAAAAATATCAAGGCGCCGATATCATGAAAAACTACTTATTCTTATTCATGGCCAGTTGCTTAATGATTATATTTGCTAATTATCTAGCAGCACCAGCGCTTATCAAACCAACTGTAATAATAGCATTTTTCATAGCTTTATTTGCAGTTTATCTAGCATTTAGAAAATGGACAAAATCTAAATAACTTACAACGATTCGCAATGAAATATTTATTCTTCCTAATACTATGTATACTCATATCTGCTTGTCAACCTCAATTAGAGCCGGCGAGAGAAATGATTATGGATCAGGAGATTACAAACTCCATAGATGATGAAACAGTATGCCTGGCACAGGCTTTATTCAGTGAATCTCAGTTCACACATGAACAGGTAGCTGTAGCTTGGTCTATTCGCAACAGAGTAGAGTCATCCCGCTATCCTGATACATATTGCGGTGTTGTATTTCAAAAACAACAGTTTAGTGGTATGAATAGCAATGATCCTAATTATGAGATCAATCGTGATATCCCCATTTTGGCAAAAGAATGGATCCATATTTCACTAAATGATTACCGCGGAAGAGCAGCTCATCGATACGAGGATGCTCAAGTGATCGCTGGAAATGTAATCTTAGCTGACAAAGTTATGGATACATGCCCTGGAGCTACTCATTTTTGGTCTCCCATCGCGTACGAGAAGGGCGTGATTGACTGGCCTAGATGGGCTCGAGGTGTTGTAGCAGACTGCGTAATACGTGCAGAAGGCAGCAAGACTCTTAGATTTGCATTTTATTCAAGTGTACCATAAACGAAAGAAATTATGACTGATCACAAAGGAATGATAATCCTACGTGAAATACTTCTCAGTATGAGATGGGATAATCAAGATGGATATTGTGATTATATGGGAGATGGAAAATGGGCATTTATAACTACAAGTCTGCCACAAATTACTCCTGAACAACTCAATGATCTGTTTGAATTTGCTGGTATTATACCTGATGTGATCATTCCACTTGGACAATGTGTAGATTGTATACACGCCATTGATGGAAGGGAAAGAGGATATAAACCACCATGTCTCTTTTGTAAACGACTAGTTTATTCACGTTTTATTCCAGCATAACAAGAAAATCATGAAAGGAATTATTCTCTTAATCATAGTCATTTGTGGAGTTACTGCATTCCACGATTGGTCACAAAGTATGCCGTTTGAGACTGCTGATTCTGGCTCTACTCCAGTCTTTGGTATAGTGATCGCCGTTTGTGTGCTTGGTTTCATGATTTATATGACACTTCGAGATAGCTGTAAAAAATCATAATAGATCTATATTATCCACATATCCTACAAGAGACTCACCGTGAAACCGAATTACATTTCCAATAAGTATATCCTCATCTCAAAGTCAAGGTTTATCTCAAGGTATCGGCCGCAGTAATAGTATGAAAACAAAAAGGGTATTTGTAAACCGAGAAAAGTGGGTTAAAGAACTGGTAAAGAAACAAGAGATGGCAAATCTTGAAAAATGGCTCCTGTACATGGAAACACAATTATCATCTTCTCAATTTAAACGTATCCCAACAATTCCGATACTGAGATAATCAGCGATTGGTGACTGCATATGAGGAGATTTTCCGGTAGCATTCTCCGCGGAGCCATGGTCCTTGAAAGCTGAACATCCGTTGGTCATAAGACGAGGTAAAATACACGGCCTATAAAGCCATTGACTATCCTGCCCGTGGGGCATAATAGACTAAAACACGGGCACTTATTAAGGTGAATTATGAATCACTTATGCAATGAAGAACTGCTCGAGATTCTGCATAGACATCGACGAGTAGTTAAAATGTATGGATACAAGCATCCTGATTGGACCGAGGCTCAAACTGTGCTTCGTAACAGGATTCGAAAAAACTTAGATCCGCAATTCTATGAGCAACCAGAAAAATATGTTACAAAGCTTTATGCAGAAAATGAGGAATTCAAGCGGATACAATACCCGCGCTCAGAATCATTTTGGCAATGATCTCAATTCAAAAGCTAAGAAATTAAAACGTCATAAACGGCGTATTTCAAAAGCTTCCAAGCAACGAAATCGAAACTGAAATAGCTCATGTTCATCTGTATGAGAGCTATATACTTGTTAAATTAACATTACAGGTGGGATACCGGGCGGTGCTTTGATGGCACTTAGAGGATACACAGAGGGCTCTGTTATGATTGGGATGCTTGATTAATCACCAAGTAGACCTGTTCACCCTCCACAGGCGCGAGCTTGACCCGGTTACAAATCTCCAATGGCGAAAGTTAGACGCTGATTCCATGGAAGTATAACAAAGGTGCGCCATGGACCAGAGATATGCATAGGACTAGATCTCTAAGAATTAGTTATACGTGCAGGTATCGAATCCTGTTTGGAGATATACTGAAGTGCACAGTCCAAACGCACAGGCCAGATCAGGTTTGCGCTTGATCTGGCCACAATGAGGGCCGCAGTGGTATACCCCTTCTGTCTGTGAAATTAGTGAGGAGCTTTGCGTAGGTTTAATTCCTACCGGAAGTGCTGCGGTGCCTCATGCATATTAAAGGCTCACTACAATACTCTTGATAGTGAGCTTCCTTATTAAACTTTAGACTCCAAAACCATGAAAGTAGCGCTTATAAGTTATATCAGCCAATGTCAGGAAAAAAGAAACTCTACCCAAGAATAGATCTTACTGGAAAACGATTCAGTAGGCTTATTGTGATAAAATTTGCTGAATGGAAACTTACTGGTAAACAAGGTAAAAGAGCTTCTTGTTGGCTATGTCAATGTAATTGTGGAAATCAAAAGATTGTTCGAGGAAATAGTCTTGTCACTAGTAATGTTCAGTCATGTGGCTGTATGTTAAGTGATTATAGAAAAAGGATATTACCATATAAAACAGCACATAGAAATCAACTTCCAGATGGTGAAGCTGCATTTCGTCTTTTGCTGTGTAATTACAAATCAAGAGCTAAAAAGAAAGGACTAATTTTTTCTATTTCTTCTGATAATTTTAGACTTTTAATTTCAAAACCATGTTATTATTGTAATCGAGATCCATATTATATTATATCTGATCGACGGAGAAAAAAAACAATAAATGGACAACTTGTTTACACTGGTTTAGATAGAATTGATAATTCTATTGGATATACTCTACTAAATGTTATTCCTTGCTGTGGAATTTGCAATAAAGCTCGTAGAGATTTATCTCAACAAGCATTCATCCTTTGGATAAAAGATTTAACCGATTATGCAAGTAAAACTGATTTCTATGAGCACTCCTTGTCTTCCTGAACTTCATGGATCTTCCGCTGAAGAAATTGTTGTTTATTGTGCAAGAGTATCAAGTTCTCGTAAAGACAAACAAGAAAATTGTGCTGGTCTCTTAAAACATTGTATTGAGCAAAAACACTGGAGTATCTTTGAAACAGTAAATATGTGTTTAGAAATCACTACTTCTCGTGCTATTTCACATCAAATTGTAAGACATCGCTCTTTTGCATTTCAACAATTCAGTCAAAGATATGCTGCTTCTACGAAAATGGAGCCTGTTGAACTGAGAATGCAAGCAGAACAAAATCGACAGTCTTCAACAAAAGTAGTTGATCCTGAACTTGAGTCTGGAAATTTAGAAATCCATGGAAAGACAGCAAGTACAGCTATTCGTAGACATCTTGAACGATCTACTAATTTGTACGATAGTCTCCTAAGATATGGAGTGGCTAAGGAAACAGCTCGTTTTATACTACCTGAAACAACCCAAACTCGATTGTACATGAATGGTACAATGCGTTCTTGGATCCATTATCTCGAGATCCGCGATGATGAGCACGCTCAGCTTGAGCATCAGCTTATTGCCCGTGAGATTAAGAAGATATTTATAGATCTAATGCCCATCACGTCAGAGGCGTTAGGATGGATCTAGGCTCATCAGGGGCGTCGTTTGAGAGTCCGACGTCCCTGGTGATTGTTTTTCACAGAATTCTCTGTATATGAATCCTTTTCACACTTTGTGACGGTTTTTCACATGTCGAATCAAGAAGATGGCACTCTTAGAATCAAAAATGTCAATATCAGTCTCTCAGATACTGAGTGGTTCTGTTTACGAATCTTATTTCCGAAGTCTATTAACTTTCACACCCAAACGTGTACGCTCACCCAAGGGGACATTTACCTCCTCAAGGACAAACTTCGTAACGTCGCTGACTCTGCCACACGATTATTCGGGGAAGAACTTCTTCAAGTGGTACAAAAAGAAGACGCTTTACAAATCAATATATCGAAGCAACATGAATCAACCGCTGACAATCCTCCCGACGAAAGGTGATATTATAGTAATGGCTCGAAATGGATTTATGCAATATGCTGTGTTCATTCGTAGAAGCCACCATAGAGTTTATTTTATGTGTCGAGACCCAAATGCTCCAGCTAACTCAAAGCTTGATCCTAAATTTCTTGTAAGTTGGATTCAGAAATCTCCCCATTATTCGATCGATGAGCGTTTTCTTGTGATCAGCATTGATCAAGTACTAGACCCTGAGATAAAAGACAGACTTTTAAATATTCAGAAGGTAGTTCAAGATGGATTTCACATTTGATGTTGTCATCTTTGATTTGGATGGCACTTTATCTAATCATGAGCATCGAAATCATTTAACTCCGGGTAAAGGTGACAATGATGATGGAGATTGGGATGCTTTTACTTTAGCGTCTGAAAACGATTCTCCGTATCCATTAGTATGTACATTGGCAAGGGCTCTATACCCTATTTCTTATAGATTTGAAATATGGACAGGTCGTGGATCAATAGCTCGTGAAAGTACTATTAAATGGCTTAAATGTCATGATATTAAGTATGATAACCTTCTCATGAGAGATATTGGTGATGCCACAATGGATAGCAAATTAAAGCATTATTGGTATAAAAAAAGGCCTTTTGATGAGAGAGATGTTATTGTCTTTGAAGACCGTAAAAGATGTGTTGATATGTGGCGAAAGATGGGAGTTCGCTGTTTTCAAACTCAACCAGGTGATTTTTAATGAAAAATGAACAGGGGCTGAAGGCGAAAACGGTTCACGCTGTCCTGTCAAGAATCACAGTGAATGAAACCGGGTGCCTTGTTTACACCGAGTATAGAAACAAAAAGGGATACGGCAGACTCAGGCATAACGGTAAAAAGACACTCGTACACCGGCTGATTTACAGAGCCGTGTTTGGGTCATTTAATTACGAATTACAAGTCAACCACCACTGTGATAATCCCGCCTGCATCAACCCTGCACACCTGTATTTAGGTACTCATGCAGACAACATGAAAGACAGGGCAGAGCGCACAGATGTGTCGGATGCTATTCGCAGATCATGGATAACAAGGAAAGAAAAATATGGATACTCAGGAAGTGACAAGTGGTGATCTTCGCCCGTGTCCGTTTTGCGGCGGTGCTGGGTATCGCATGGAGGGAATCCTTGATGATCATGGGAGAAACATCACGGAGACTGACGGATGTGCGTCGTGTGGAATATGGCTTACTCCTAAAGAGTGGAACACCCGCCCCTCGGATTCGGGGAATGCGGAAGGATTTCGAGATGAGTTAAAACGAGAGATAGACCAGTTAGCTCAGATGGCTGAAGAAGGCGCACCGTTTAGTCAAGGAGTCGGATACATGAGACAATTCTACGTCAGCGCATTCGCAGCCAAAACAGGAGGAAAGGATGA
>VAPA010689831.1_pt1 | contig 11406 bp, 8 predicted proteins | sample 3395041 | NCBI WGS metagenome assembly VAPA01 (sample SAMN08290432, study PRJNA428436) | hydrothermal vent metagenome | isolation source: Deep-sea hydrothermal vent chimney | place: Indian Ocean: Southwest Indian Ridge | depth 1973 m m
GATGCGCTTGGTTTTATCTCCCATGGATCCCAGGTCAACCTGGAAGGTTAATAAATCCAGGGCTGGCAGATAATCAGCCAGTTGTTTTTCCTGGTCATCTTTCACAAAATATTTTGCGTCAGCAAAACGGGCTCGGATCACATCAGCGTTTCCCTGGGTTATCAAGGGCAATTCCGGGGATTCATTCTCGCCAGAGGGTTTGTTCGCTATAGTTATAAAATTCGGCAGCAATACCCCGTCTTTTTCAACGGGAAAATATCGCTGGTGTTTTTTCATTACCGAAACCAGCACTTCGCGCGGCAGGTCCAGGTATGCCACCTCAAATTCGCCCAGCAAAGCTGTGGGAGACTCAACCAGGTGAGTCACTTCTGTTAATAATTTCTGGTCAGGTGTTACCTCACCACCAACTTTGGCCGCCAGATGGACCAGGTCTTTGGATATACGCTTCATGCGTTGTTTTTGGTCCAGGATGATGCCCTGGTCTTTCAGAATTTTAAAATAAGCATCCGGAGAATTTACAGCCAGCTCTTCTCCGCCCCCAATAAATCTTAATCCACGGGTAAAAGGCCTGGCAGTCAGACCTGCGTAAGAAAAGGGAATCAAGCCATCACCGTGCAGTGCCAGCAGCCAGCGTATTGGCCTGGAAAAAGCCAGCGAGGGATCATTCCAACGCATGGACTGGCCAAAACGAATGGAAGCGATCAACTCAGGTAATGCACCGGAAAGTACCTCGTGGGCTGGTAAACCAGTTTTACGCTCGACCGCCACCACATATTTTCCACCATCCATTTCCCTGACTTCGAGTTCATCCACGCTGACGCCTTTAGAAGATGCAAATCCTTCAGCTGCTTTGGTGGGTACCCCGTCCTGATCGTAAGCCCGCTCACTGGGAGGTCCCTTAACCAACTGTTCTAGATCATCCTGTCGGTCCGCCAGTTCAGCAAGGGAGACCACCAGCCTGCGCGGTGTTGCCAGTACCTGCAAACCCTGGTACTCCAACCTGAGATCCTTTAATATTTTGGGAAGTGCTTTTTCCAGATGGCTGACAGCATCAACCACATCTCCAGAGGGCAGTTCTTCCGTGCCGATCTCCAGTAGGAAGGGAGCCGGTTTTTTCGGGTATGATGGTGGGGATGTTTTTCTGCTTTTCACTGATTGTTTCTCACCTTCATCTAGCCAGGGAAATTCCAGTGTTTGGCGTTCTTCAAGATAGGCATCCGCAACCTGGCGGGAAAGATCTCGCATGCGGTGGAAGAAACCCTGTCTTTCGGTCACACCCACAGCTCCCCGGGTGTCCAGTAAGTTGAAGGTATGAGAACATTTCAAAACATAATCATGAGCTGGCAAAACCTGTTTAGCATCGAGACAGCGTTTGGCTTCCTCTTCATAAATGCGGTAAAGCTCCCGCATATTGTCGACATCAGCCAATTCAAAGGCGTATTTACTGAACTGCTGCTCACTTTGCAGCTGGACATCACCGTAGGTAAAGTGTTCGTTCCAGCGAATGTCCTTAAAATCGCGAGCATCTTGCAGAGCCATGGCAATCCGTTCCAAACCATAAGTGAGCTCGACCGAGATCGGGTTTAACGCCTGGCCGCCGGACTGCTGGAAGTATGTGAACTGGGTTATTTCCAGGCCGTTTAACCAGACTTCCCAACCCAAACCCCAGGCACCGAGAGCAGGTGATTTCCAGTTATCTTCCACAAAACGAATATCATGAACCCCGGGGTCAATTCCCATGGCTTCCAAAGACTTCAGATACAGACCCTGGGGGTTTCCGGGATCTGGTTTTAAAATGACCTGGTACTGAGTGTGTTGATAAAAACGGTTAGGATTTTCCCCGTAACGTCCATCATCGGGACGGATGGAGGGCTCCACATAACCCACATTCCAGGGTTCCGGGCCCAAAACACGCAGGGAAGTGGCCGGATTCATAGTACCGGCACCTACTTCTGTGTGATAAGGCTGCCAGATCAAGCATCCGTTATCAGCCCAGAATTTTTCCAGGACCATAATCAAGGATTGAAAATCAAGCGCTTCTGCCATAAGCTCTCCAGCCGTTCTATTTGTTTCCAGGACAATTTACATCCAATTTTAATAACCATCCATTACTCTTTAAAACTATCCGAAAATTATAACATGTGGGCTGTCATGGAATACCCTGGGAAATACTCTGGAAACAAATTTTTATGCTGTTGATGTATATCCAACGGTTGTCGCACAGGGCGTCCTTCGGAAAACTGTGGGCTGTGGAGAACCAAACCTCCCCAATGGGAGGTTTCTATCGCCAAGTCAGGATCGTAGAGATCGAGTGGGGGTCCTACATATGAGACCTTGTTTGTTCAGTCCACAACTTCATGCGAAGCAGCCTGCAAGGCATCGTTGGGTAGTAAAGGATTATGCGAGATCACGAAGAATGATTTTATCAGGATTCCCTTCCTCGAGAACCCATTCCACCCACAGACATACCCTCTTGAAGTATAATCGCAAAACTAATCAGTGCATTATTTATCAAATAATCAAATAATATTTAGTAAAGAGAGTGAACTATGACTACAGAATATAAACAGGAACGCTGGAGTTTAGCCCCGCTTTTCCCAGGTCATGAAACACCAGAATATAAAGGCGCCAAGGAAACCCTGGAAAAAGCCATCACTGCTTTTGAGGAATATCGACCCCAGCTTTCAGATGACATCGACGAAAAATCTTTCCAGAAGATAGTTTCTGATCTGGAAATAATCACTAAACAAAGCAATCGGCTGTACGGATTTACTGGATTGTGGTTTTCAGAGGACACCCAGAACCAGGATGCCCAGGCGTTGCAAGCCAGGATTGAGCAGTTCCTGGTTGAACTGCAGAACCGGGTGCTGTTCTTCAACCTATGGTGGAAGGGACTTGACCAGAAAAATGCTGACCGGTTGATGGCCAAAGCTGGAGATTTGAGCTACTGGCTGGAGGAAATGCGCCATTATACCCCTCATACGTTATCAGAGCCGGAAGAAAAAATCCTCAACATCAAAAATGTGACCGGATCCAGTGCCCTCAACACCCTGTATTCCTCGATCACCAACCGCTACAGCTATCAAGTTGAAATTGAAGGCGAAGTCCAGGACCTGACCCGGGGCGAATTAATGGTTTACGCCCGCCATCACGATCCCGATCTCCGGGCAGCCATTTACCAGGAACTCTACAAAGTCTACGGCGATGATGGTCCCATCCTGGGGCAGATCTACCAGACTATTGTGCGGGATTGGCATAACGAAAATATCGACCTACGCTCTTACGGCAGTCCCATTTCCGTGCGCAACCTGCAAAACGATGTGCCTGATAAAGCCGTGGATGCCCTGCTGCAGGTCTGTGAAAAAAATGCCCCCACCTTCCAGCGCTTCTTTGACCTCAAAGCCCGCTGGCTGAAAACAGATCAACTCCGGCGTTATGACATTTACGCCCCGGTTGCTAAATCAGATAAAACCTATACCTATCAGGAAGGCGTGGATATGGTGCTGGATGCTTTCCATACCTTTGATCCCCGCGTTGCTGAGCTGGCTGAAAAAATTATCGCCGACGGCCATGTGGACAGCGAAGTTCGGAAAGGCAAACGCGGCGGGGCTTTCTGCTGGTCGGTTGACAAGGACTTGTCACCCTGGGTATTGTTAAACTATCAGGGCACAGCGGATGCGGTTGCCACCATGGCCCATGAGCTGGGACACGGCATCCATGCCCTTTTAGCCGCTGATCACAGTATCTTCACCTATCATTCCTCTCTGCCGCTGGCGGAGAACGCATCCACTTTCGGCGAAATGCTGCTGATTGACAAGCTGCTCACCCAGGAAGATGATCCGGCTGTCAGGCGCGATATCCTTTTCAAACAGGTCGATGACGCTTATTCGACCATCATGAGGCAATCCTTCTTTGCCATGTTCGAACGGGATGCCCACAAGATGATCCAGGAGGGATCGATCATTGATGAGGTTTCAGATATGTACCTGGAAAACCTCAAAACACAGTTTGGCAAAGCGGTTTCGATCAGCGACGAATTCCGCTGGGAATGGGTCTCTATCCCCCATTTCTACCATACCCCATTTTATGTTTATGCCTATGCTTTTGGCCAGCTGCTGGTTTTGTCCCTTTATCAGCGCTACCAGAAAGAAGGTGCGGCTTTTAAACCAGGTTATATCAAGATCCTGGAAGCCGGCGGTTCTAAAGCTCCAGCCGAGATCCTCTCAGAATCAGGCATTGATATCTCTAGCCACGATTTCTGGCAGGGGGGATTTGATGTGATTGAAGGAATGGTAAAGGAATTGGAGGATCTGCCGATCGAATAAATCAGTGGTCTTCCTGGACCACCACATAACGTAAAACAAGTATCGCCAGCAGGCTCCCGAAACCGGCAAAAATGGCATTGGACCAGAAACCCCATAGGTAAAGGGGAGCCACCAGGAGTGAACCCAGTCCTCGTCCGAGGTTTGCGCTGGCGATATTTAATGCCATCACAGTAGCCCTAGCTTCAGGCAGGACACCAGTCATGAGGGGGATCAGGCTGACGATGGTAAACTCAAATGCCAGGTAAAAAAGGAATAATCCCAGGAATGCTCCCCAGGAGCTGCCTCCCAGGAAAGGGAGAAGAACTGATGACACCACACTGGCGATCAATCCTAACAGGACAGCCCGTCTGGCGCCGATCCGGTCCGTAAAAGCGCTGACCCCACCTTCACCAATTAATTCAGCTATCCCGATCACCGCAGATGCACCCCCCAGGGCTGCTATCTGCATGCTAAAAGATTCATTCAACCAGACTGCAAAAACTCCGTTAACCAACTGGTTGGCAGCACAGATCAACAGGGTCACTCCCAATCCAGCCAGAGCTGACCGAGATTTGATGGCCAGTTTGATATTGGCAGTGAATCCTGGAAGGTTTTTTCGAGGTGAAGATTCAATTGGAATCAAGATGAGAATAACTAAAAAAGATAAAACTCCCAGGGCAGTCATCAAAATGAAAGGAGATAACAATCCATATCGATCGATCAGAAATGCTGCAACTGGAACCCCCAGAAAAAATGCCAGTGACCAGCTGATCTCGGTGATTCCCAGCACAAAACCCCGCCGATTGTAGGGGATGGTATCGCCAAAAAAAGCCTGAAGAGAGGGATCAAAAACGGACTTGCCCAGCATGGATAGGACCAGGAAGATAAAAAATCCCAATGGTGTTGGAATAAAGACGATCAACAGTGTTCCAAGAGTAAAGAGAATCATGCCTGCCAGCATGCCGGAACGTCGTCCCCTCGCATCAGCGATAGATGCCAGGAAAGGTCCGATCATGCCCACCAGGGACTGCCCGGCAAACATGCGGGTAATCTGATTCAGGCTCAACCCAAAGCCTTTCATCAAAATGGGCTGAAGAGGAAATATCATCCGGAAGCCGGTATTAGATACAGTCCGAATCAGGGTGGTGCTGATAATTTGCTGCCAGGATTTGCGGGGGATTTTCATAATCAATATATAGTACCAGTAATTGGCAATATGTCATTGCGAGGAGCTCGAGGGGACAGCGAGCGATAGCGAGGAGGGACACGAAACGCGACGTGGCAATCTCCTGGTCTTAACCACCCCTGGTCTAGGGAGATGTAAGTTTCTGTCTCTCAACATATCAGGAGATTGCTTCGTCCACTACGCTCCCTCGCAATGACAGTAGGAAAACAAGCAGGAGCCCTTCGTCAGGCTCAGAGTCCCTCGCAAAGACAATGGAATAGGGACTAAGTCCTTTGAAAGGAGTTAGTCCCTTAAATGATCCTTTTATTCCCCCTATATTCCCTCAAACAACTCAGCTCTAATTAATCCTCGTTTTCTGGCATCGGCAATTCTGTGGAATGCAGAGCCCATTCTTTGTGGTATCGATATTGACCCGTCAGGTCCGGGTTCATATCTTCAGATTGTTCAATACCGCCCACTATGATATCAAAAGTTCTAGTTGTGCGCGAGTACGGATAAAAAGGTACAAAAGGCGTAGATGATTTATTGGGGCAACTCAACGTCCCGCTTGGACCCCCGTCAGTGTCAATAACCTCAATGATGGTGAGGGTGATCTTCCCATCTTTACAAGAGGCCTCTTCCACGGACAATATGGCGTCACCGCTGGCTGTGATATCACAGCGATCAGGATCGCCTTGCATATATCCTGTATTTGTGAAAGGGAAGATGCAATCCTCCATGGTGACCTTGCTGCCATGAACCGAAAGCGGACAGGATACAAAGGGCGCTGTTTTCCCATCCACCCGCATCTTAGCCAGATCCCGGTCAGGACTGTAATCCCAGGTATGATTTACGACGAGGAACAATGCCATCGGATGAGCGGGACAAATGCCGTAGGCAGGAGGGACGTCACTATCGTCAAAGCTGATATCATCATCCGAGTCATCTGAATCCCCATCTTCACCAGAGAGATCAATCATTTCAAGTCCATCTTCATCACCGCCATTAGGTTGAGAAACGTTTTGAAGATCACTGCATCCAGCCACGATCAAACTTAAACAAAGCATGATGATGAAAACTAAACTCAAGGTTGATAGTTTTCTATTAAAGAGCGGCATGATATTCTCCTTTTTCTCAGGATGCCCGATAGAACGAATGCACTAATTGATAAACACGGATCAAGTCAACCAATAAACTTCCCCCTGGATAGGTACATTGTACACGGAAAAAGGCTTGAAGCTATCAACTTCCCAGGAGATTACTTCGGGCTCCTTCGATACACGTTTCTGTGAAACGCTACTCAGGATGCCCTCGCAATGACAGAAGTATGTCATTGCGAGCGAACACTGTGAGCGCGGCAATCTCCTGTTAATCGGAATACCTTACAAATCATCAAAGAGATCTATCCAATCAGGATTCATTAAATTAATCATCTCAATCTTGTTATTCCTCGACCCACCCTTAATTTGTTTTTCTCTCCAGATAGCTGATCGAACATCACGCGAAAGTTCATAAAAGACAAGCTTAGTGAGATTGTATCTTTTGGAGAATTCTGATCCAAATCCAGATTTGTGTTCAAGGACCCGGCGATATAGATTATTAGTTACACCAGTATAAAGGGTTGTGTTGTATTTATTGGTTATGATATAGACGAAATAAGTTCTTTCATCCATTAATTTCCCCCTCTTTCTTAATAGCTTATGGATCTTTCTCAACTATTGAGGAGATTGCTTCGGGCAAAAGCTGCCCTCGCAATGACAGTGATTTTAGCCGTCTTCCGTCCCCGGTCGGACGCGAAGCGTCCATCCGTCCTCCGTCATTTTTATCATATCTGCAGTTCCACTACGTCCTCGTCCTCGAGCACATGGTTGCGGCTGACCAGCTGACCCGGAAAGTCAGCACTGGTTCCCCAGATCTTGGCGTTTTTAAGATTTTCCTGGAAATCCTTGTGGACCTTTCCTGCAAAATCCGCCAGCTGAATGCCTTTTTCCACCACAAATGGGGCAGTTTTATCAATATCTTGACCGGGTGCTTTGGAATAAACCCGGATCACTCCCAGCATTTCAAAAATCTTCTTCTTCAAAACGTCCAGGTTATGGCCATATTTAGCTGAAACCGGGATCATGGGATGATCAACTTCCAACAGCTCCAGGAAAATCTGGTAATGCTCCTCATAATCTGTGCTGTCAAATTTATTGACCACCACCAGAGTTGGCACATGCAGCAAAAAACCTTCAGCTTCGATATGTCCTTCCAGGAAGTGGGGTATGATGCGATTTTCACCCAGCTTCTGATAAATAAATTCCAGCTGCTGGACCGGATTAGCATGCAGATCGATCATGATCAGCACCAGATCTACCCTGCGGATCAAGTTCAGAAATTCCGGATCGATATAATCCTCACTAAATGGTGGGGTATCAATCAGCTGGACCTGAAAATTTTCAATCATCATCATGCCTGGCATGGGGCTCCAGGTAGTGAAAGGCACTTCTGAGACTTCGGGGTCAGCGTTGGTTTGGGTGGACACCAGAGAAGATTTTCCCGCATTGGTGCAGCCGATGATGATAAGCTGGCCAGCACCTTCCTTATTAATATGGTAGGGAGAAACCTGTTTTTTTGAAGTTTTCTTCGATGTGCTGGCCGTCTTTAGTTTGGAAAGTTTCTTTCGCAGATCCGCCCTGAGATGATCCGTTCCTTTATGTTTAGGAATCGTTCCCATCATCTCTTCGAGGAATTTTATTTTATCCTCAGGCGTTGTCGCAGAGCGAAAACGTTCTTCGGCATTAAAATAGTCGGCAGGCAGATTGGTTGGCATAGTTTTTTATTTCAAAATGGTAGTCCAATTTTACCTCAAGCGGCGCCTTACTGCTCTGCAAACCTTACTATTTTCTTAAGCACCGATTTCAATAATCACTTAAAATCAAAGTAATTAGATTGGTATAGAAAAAAAATCATGATCAAGCTATTACTGGCAACCAACAATCAAGGGAAGCTGGCTGAGCTGCGGTCGCTTTTAGACGGGCTCGATCTTGTCCTTTTATCCCCTGCTGACCTCGGCCTCAATGTCCAGGTGCAAGAACGCGGAATCAATTACCTGGAAAACTCCGTGCTCAAAGCGGCTATTTTTGCCCAGGCGTCCAAAATCTGGGCCCTGGCGGATGATAGCGGTTTAGAGGTTGAAGCTCTGGATGGAGCTCCAGGTATATTTTCAGCCCGCTACGCGCCCCAGCCGGGAGCAACCGACAAAGATCGCCGCCGCTTCCTGGTCCAAAATTTGGAAAAATACCCCCGTCCCTGGAAAGCCTCTTTCCAATCAGTGGTTACGTTGGTAGGACCGGAAGGCTCTCCGATCGTCACCCGTGGTACCTGCCAGGGAGAAATCATCCCGGAAGGCAAGGGGGATGGTGGATTTGGTTATGATAGGATTTTTCAGCTGGAAGACTCGGGATTGACGATGGCAGAGTTGACCCCAGAGCAGAAAAACAGTCTCAGTCACCGGGCCCTGGCAGTTAGAAAACTGATCCCTGTGCTGCAAGGATTGTTTGAGGAAGAGATGATCAGCGGATGAAAGACAGTTTAAGGGCACACTTTGTCAGGATGATAAGTTCCCCTTTTTAAGTTATGATATAGACTATTAACATGAGGTTTATGTAAAAGATGGTATCAGTACAAGAGTTTTGGATCATTCTGATATTGGCCGTAGTGATTTCCCTGCTTCTGGGAGGTGGGGCAGCTTATTTCGTGCTGCCCATGCTTCAAGGCAAACAAGAAGATCCAACTCCCAAGCCCAAGAAAAAAGAAAACAAACAAATAACAGAACGGATCCGGAAAATGTTCCAGCTGATCACGGATCTAACCGTGACCCTGAACTACTCCCGCGTCCTGGAAAAAAGCCTTGATGCCTCTGTTCTGGCCCTGCGCTTATCAGATCTATCCACCGATCGATTGATCAGCGCTGTGCTATTGTTTTCCGAAGAAGATATGGCTGTGCCAGACCTGGTAGTAGCTTATGGGAGGGGCTTGCCCAGGCCGGATTTAAACACCCGGGTCCCTGGTGTCACGGGATTACTGGAGCGGGTAATAGAATCTGGCGACCCCCACATGACCAATGAAATGGGCACTGATCCAGAGTTAAAGCAATTCATATCCTTCAGAGCCTGCGCTTCAGGCTACTGCCTGCCCTTGCGGGCTGGACTTGATACCTTTGGTGTGCTCCTGTTTGGCCATCCTGAACGGGATTATTTCACTGCAGATGCCCGGGAATTAATCGGAACAGTTGGTCATCAGGCCCAGATGGCCATGGCGAATGCTCATCTGTTCCAGGAACTAAAAACAGAACGGGACCAGATCATTAAGGTCCAGAGCGAAGCCCAACGCCGACTGGCCAGGGCTCTGCACGATGGACCGACCCAGACTGTGGCGGCCATCCCCATGCAAATCAGCCGGGCCCGGGCTTTGCTTAAACGGGATGTTAACGCAGCTGCCGAAGCTCTTTATCAAACTGAAGAACTGGCTCGTCGTACCTCCCAACAAATTCGGCATATGCTGTTTAGCCTACGTCCGCTGGTATTGGAATCAGAGGGATTAATCCCCGCCTTGAACTCAATGGCAAAAAGAACCCGCGAGACTTTTGGACAAAACGTGATCATAGAAACTGATACCTCCCTCGTTGAACAACTTGACATGAACACCCAGACAGTGATTTTCACTATCGCTGAAGAAGCTGTCAACAATGCCCGCAAACACGCCCAAGCCGAACACATCTGGGTTAAAGTTCAGCGCCTGCAGGAAGACCTGGCCTTCCTGGAAATTGAGGATGACGGCAAGGGATTCCTGGTAGAAGACGTGATGGATAACTATGATGACCGGGGCAGCCTGGGAATGATTAATATGCGCGAGCGTGCTGAACTGGTCCAGGGAGCGTTCCACGTCAAATCAAGGCCAGGAGAAGGCACCCAGATCCAGATAGTGCTGCCTTTGACCCCCGACGCGGCTGACCGCCTGCGGCTGATCTAATATTCCCCCTGAACCAACGTATAATAAAACCATGCCTTACCTAGCTGATATGTACTACCAGGCTTATCACGCGGATGATATTTCGCGCGTACCCCTGGTCCTGATCCACGGTGCCGGGGGGGAACACCTTTCCTGGCCCAGCCAACTACGCCGCCTGGCAGGCTACCGGGTTTATTCCCCGGATCTTCCCGGCCACGGAAAAAGCAAAGGCCACGGTTTGCAGCGGGTATCCGGGTACGCCGAGGGTGTACTCAACTGGCTGCACAAACTGGAGCTGCCGAAGTTTTTTCTCTGTGGTCATTCAATGGGTGGAGCCATCGCCCTTTGGATAGCTCTTCATAATCCTGAACTGCTGCACGGTCTGGTGCTGATGAGCACAGGAGCCCAGCTGCCGGTCAATTTATCCCTGATCGAAGACCTGGCCACACCCGGGAGTTTCCCGGCCGCGGTGGATAATATTTGCCGCTGGTCCTTCAGTCCCAGCACAGACATCCAGGTAGTGGAAGGCGCTAAAAAGCAAATGCTCAAAACCCGTCCATCAGTCTTGGAAGCGGATTTCCGGGCCTGTGATGCCTACGATCTGAGCGGCCAGCTGGGGAAAGTTAAGTCACCCACTCTGATCCTGGTAGGAGAAGAGGACAAAATGACCCCACTGCGTTTTTCGGAAGGGCTGCAAGATGGGATAAAGGAGTCAGAATTAAAGGTGGTTCAGAGAGCGGGTCATATGCTGCCGCTTGAGAAACCAGCAGAGGTTGCCAAATATACTCGAGTCTTTATGGACAAGGTCCTGGCGGGGTAAAAAGTATTGCCTAATCAGGTGTGAGGTTGTATAATGTTTTTTCGATGGGCGGTTAGCTCAGCTGGTTAGAGCGTTGCGTTGACATCGCAAAGGTCGTTGGTTCGAGTCCAATACCGCCCACA
>VAPA010274165.1_pt1 | contig 11362 bp, 8 predicted proteins | sample 3395041 | NCBI WGS metagenome assembly VAPA01 (sample SAMN08290432, study PRJNA428436) | hydrothermal vent metagenome | isolation source: Deep-sea hydrothermal vent chimney | place: Indian Ocean: Southwest Indian Ridge | depth 1973 m m
CAGACTTGTCGGGCTGGCAAACGGCAAGGCCGGGCGGGAACGAAGATACGACTAATGATGCAATCAAATACTATAAAAAGGCGATAACTCTACGTCCGTTTAAGTTCGAGTTTCGGGATAGATTGGCGCAGCTTTATGCTGAAAAAGGCCAGTATAAAGATGCAATTCACGAGTTAAAAGAGGCAACAAATATTTCACCTGACAACCAGGAATCCTACTTAAATCTTGCTAAAGTGTATATGAATGATAATGAAAGATATGAGGATGCAGAAGCCGTTTTACTTGAATTCATCAAAGAAAATCCTGACCAGGAAGTAATTGACATCTATAGGCTTTTAAGTTACGTTTACCTCAAGACCGCAAAATGGGAAAAACTCTTGAGACAATCCGAAAAGATAATTCAACTCGAACAGAAAGATTTAAACGCCCATAAATATGCAATTACGGCCAATTTTAATCTTGAGAGATATAACGATGCGCGAAATTTGTGCAATCGTGTCCTGGATTTATCAGGGTCACAGAATAACACGTACAGCAAATATGCAAAGGAGATGCTGGAACTGTTATAAGAAAAGCAAATTATGGAATTAAACCTGAAAGTTTTATTACCATTGCTACAACACAGATTGTAAGCACCAGCCTTATCCAGCGTTCACCCTTAGCAACAGCCCAATGGCTTCCAATCCAACCCCCAAGACCCATCCCGGCAGCCAGACACAGCCCAATTGTCCAGCATACCTTGCCATTGAAGGCAAACACAATTAATGCAAAGATCGTATAGATACCGGCAATAAATACCTTGTGACTATTCGTCACCACAAGATTGAATCCCGTAATCGAGGTTAAGGCGGCAATAATGATAAAACCGACACCAACCTGAATAAAGCCTCCATAGATCCCAATAAAAAAGAGGACAATCATCGTCGTAATGAGTTGGTTGCGTCCCGGACTTACCGGACTATCTCCACTTGTCTGGCGATTGACATGCCATCTTTTTGCGGGGTTCCACAGGATAAGTCCGAGAACAAGCAGCATAATAATAGCTAGTACTCTTTTGAACAGGGCATCGGATATGTCAATGGCAATGTAGGCACCAATGATGGCACCTGAAACTCCAGGTATTGAAAACAGGAGACTTAACTTAAAATTAGAAACGCCCTTCCTCTTAAAGCCTGCAACCGCAGACATACACTGAGCTATAATTGCAATACGGTTAGTACCATTTGCTACTGCTGTTGGCAAACCCATAAAGATAAGTAGAGGAAGGGTAAGCAGTGAACCGCCACCTGCAAGTGTGTTGATGAACCCGGCTAGTATGCCAATGGTGAAAACAACAGGGATATGCCAAATTTCCATAAAGAATTTAAATAAAATAGAGGAGGCGTCTACCGCCGGACAGCTGTAGGGTGGGCATTGCCCACCAAAAACATTCTGCAATTGGGAACGAAATGGTGGGCAATGTCCATCTTACGTTAGCACAAAAGAGTTCATTAGAAAAGCATTTAAACTTTGGTCAGTTTTTATTTCCGGCAAGGTTTACGGATCTGAAATAGAATGGAGGTGCTCTCAGAGATCCATGCCAATCCGATTTGTCACCGAGTGCTACTATATTATTAAATATATCAAAGACATTTCCGGCAACCATGCAATCTTTAACTCTCCCAACGATTTCTCCATTTTCTACAAGATAGCCTAAATCTATATTTACAGAAAACTCTCCGGCAAGGACATTACTCTGACCTCCTCCAAGGACCTGATCTACCAGTATTCCCTTCTTCATATCTTTAATCATATCTTCAAATTTCATTTCTCCAGGTTCAATTATCACATTAGAGTTTCCCGGAGAAGGTTGAGATGCAAAACTTCTTGTTCCGTTTCCGGTAGATTTAGCATTCATAATACCGGCAGTTTGTAAGTCATATATATAATTCTTGAGTACGCCTGATTCAAAAAGCGGGGTTCTTTGAGCAGAGACTCCTTCATCATCGCAAGCATAGCTACCATCAGCATAATCAATAGTTGGATCATCATATATGCTGATCCTTTCATCAATTATTTTCTGTTCCAGCTTACCTGTCAGCGGAGAAACTCCTTTCTGTACCATTTTTCCATTACAGCCGGTTTCAAACGTTGATAATAACGTTCCGATAGCCTTGGAAGTAAAGACTACCGGATAACCGGCAGTAGACACTTCAACCTCCTTCTCTGCTAATCTTAAATCATGAAGCGTTTTTGTTGTATGCTTATCAAGATCATCAACCACTTTTGCGGAACTCTCTCCTTCTCCAATCCATAATAACCCTTTATCTTTAACAAGTAATATATCAATACTTGTTCCAAAAGAAGTTGATTGAGTACTTACGTCTAAGCCGCTTGAGTTAATTATGCGACTTTTACCAACGCCTTTTCCGATACTGACCCCACATTCATAATTTGAATTTACCGATAAGGCTTTTTCAATCGCGTCTTTACCGATTTGTATGCCCCTTTCGATAGGGTAGTTCACTACGTTTTCATCAAACAACTTGATATTCTTTAATTGGTCTTTCGGCTGAAATTCAAATTTTGCTTCCTGTCCAAACGCAGCACTTTCCAGAGCATTTGTAACAAGCTGTTCAGGCCTCCTGAAATCAGTGGTACTTGAAAATCCGATTTTTCCGTCCTTGATTATGCGCAGGCCGATACCTCGGATTGACTTGGTATATACAGATTTTAATTTATTGTTTTCGAAACTGATAGATCTGGATTCTCCCTCTTCATAAATCACCTCTGCTGAATCAGAGTCCTTTAAAGCCAGATCAAGTATCTTTTCTTCAATGTTATTTTTCATTTTCTCATTTTGAAAGCAGGTTTGTCTTTTGTGTCTTCCTGGTCAGGAGTCTCAAATTTTATTCTTAAACGTAAGTCATTCGCGCTATCTGCATATGCTATTGCTGTTTCATAATTTATCTTCCCCTGCATGTAAAAGTTGTAGATATCCTGATCAAAGGTCTGCATACCTTCCTGCTCTCCTTTTTTCATCGCCTCTTTCAAGAGGCCAATTTCCTTTTTGAGGATAAGGTCCTTTATCCTGGGAGTGTCCATTAGTACCTCTACAGCGGCAATCCTCTTATCATCTACAGTAGGGATAAGCCGCTGGGAAATAATACTCTTGAGATTAAGTGAAAGAAGCAGAAATATCTGTTCTTGTCTGTCGGCAGGAAAAAAAGTTATAATGCGTTCTATGGATTGGTTGGCATTATTAGCATGAAGAGTGGCAAGGCAGAGATGGCCGGTTTCTGCAAAGGTTATGGCCGCTTCCATAGTATAAGTGTCACGCACCTCACCTATCATGATAACATCCGGAGCCTGCCTCAGTGCACTTTTTAAACCATCACCAAAGGAATGTGTATCAATTCCCACTTCCCGATGGGTAATGATAGAACGCTTATGTTGGTGTACAAATTCCACAGGATCTTCTATCGTGATTATGTGCCCCGGCGAATTACTATTTCTGTGGTCTAGCATGGCCGCCAATGTAGTGGATTTACCAGATCCGGTTGCCCCTACCACCAATACCAGACCTCTTTGCATCATCGAAATATCTTCTAAGACCGAAGGTAGTCCCAATTCTTTAAAGGACTGAATCGGAATTTTTAACTGGCGAATAACAAGACCTATACTATTCATTTGATAAAATATATTCACCCTGAAACGCCCAACAGATGGAGCTAACGCAAGATTCATTTCCTTTTCTTCGAGAAAGAGGGCTTTCTGTTTTTCGCTCATTAATGAGAAGGCGAGTTCTTTCGTGTCTTCCGGCTTCAGAGCCTCGCCAGGCATGGGTTCTGTTTTGCCCTCCACCCGAAAAGTAGGTGGAATACCTACTGATATATAAATATCCGAGGCATCCTTCTCCATCATTAATTCCAATAATTCGTATATATCCATTTTTTCCTCTAAATTTTACACCTATGCGCCATAGGAAGACAAGGCGGATGGGTTAGTCAGGTATGGCATTGCTGTCTCTTTAGAAATCACGCCTTGTTTGCACATATCCGCAAGGGTTGAATCCATTGTCTGCATTCCAAACTGTTTTCCCGTCTGCATCATCCCAAAGAGCTGAGCTACCTTGCCCTCCCTTATGAGGTTTCTTACAGCAGGAGTTCCTATCATTATCTCTAAAGCCGCCACTCTACCTTTACCATCCTTTGTTTTCAGCAAGTTCTGGGTAACGACTGCTATTATGGACTCGGAGAACATAGCTCTTACCTGGTTCTGCTGTTCATGAGGGAATACGTCTATAACCCTGTCTATGGTTTTAGCAGCACTCGAAGTGTGCAGAGTGCCAAGAACCAGATGGCCTGTTTCAGCAGCAGTCATGGCCAGAGAGATAGTTTCCAGGTCTCTCATTTCTCCGACCAGGATGACATCGGGATCTTCTCTCAGGGCAGAACGCAATGCATTGGCAAAACTATGTGTATTGGTTCCTAATTCTCTCTGGTTTACGAGACAAAGCTTTGGTTCATAAACAAATTCTATGGGGTCCTCTATGGTTAGAATATGTAACTTTTTGTGCTGATTTATATAATCTACCATAGCAGCCAGTGTCGTAGATTTACCGGAACCGGTGGGGCCTGTTACCAGGATAAGCCCTTTGGTCTTGTCTGTAAGATCAGCAAGTATCCTGGGAAGATTCAACTCTTCCAGTGACATTATTTTTGTAGGAATTGTTCTGCAAACAAAAGCCTCCCCCTTAGATTGATAGAAAGCATTTACTCTGTAGCGGGCTATTCCCTTCAGATCTAAAGCAAAATCTATCTCCTTATCACTCTCAAACAATTTAAGCTGCTGATCATTCAGAATTTGATAGAGCATTGTATGTACCTCTTCTTGAGAGAGGGAAGGCATATCCACCTTCTGAATATCACCGTGGATTCTAATTATGGGAGGTTCGCCGGAACTTATGTGCAAGTCTGAGGCGCCCTGTTCTTTTACAAAGGTAAGAATTTCACTTATATCCATAATTTCTATTCCTTAACTTCTATTCCTTTTTTTACTCAAGAATTCCAAAAATAGACCCAACTTGGCCAAGCCAGCCGCTAAAAACGCCCCATGAGTTGTTTCAGATCCGACGATCAGTCGGGAACCAAACAGGGAGTTAATAAATTACAATTCTCAAATCACAAAATACAAACAAATTACAATTTATGAAATGATAAACTACTTTGATTTTTCAAGGATAGATGAAAATATCTTAATATAAAGAGAAACATTTTTGGCAAACTGGAATGTTCTCTCTTCTAAATCGTATTGTTTGGACATTTGGAACTTTAGTAATTGGAATTTGTTTGTTTTTTGGATTTTATTATTTGGTGCTTACCCGCCAGAAAAACTATGTCAGGCTGGTTACACGTCCTGAGAATCTGTATCGTGATTTTTTTATCCCGCAGTTGCAACCGTAAGAACCTGCTCCACAGAGGTCAATCCATTTCTCACTTTATCTACACCATCATCTACGAGGGTTTTAAAATTCTGAGTTTCTCTGGCTACCTTCGCAATAACGTGCGGAGTTTCTCGATTTATTATTAAATCCCTCAGGGTATTATCCATTACCAGCATTTCGTAAAGACCTACTCGTCCCTTGTATCCGGAATCCCTGCAATGATCACAGCCTCTTCCCTTTGCAAATGTGATGTTTGACCTATCTTGTAATCCAATACTCTTAAGCAATTTATCATTAGGCACGTAGCTTTCCGTGCAATGCTTACAGTTTGCCCTTATTAGTCTCTGTGCCACTACCCCTATTACGGATGATGCAATAAGGAACGGCTCTACACCCATATCAATCAAACGGCTGACTGCCCCCGGGGAGTCATTGGTGTGCAGTGTGCTGAAAACCAGGTGACCCGTCATAGCAGCTTGAATGGCAATTTCAGCCGTTTCACGGTCCCTCATCTCTCCTATCATAATTACGTCCGGATCCTGGCGAAGAATAGCCCTTATTGCAGAAGCAAAGGTGATCCCCGCCTTAATATTAATCTGGGTCTGTCGGATATATCTCAGGCGGTATTCCACAGGATCCTCAACGGTAATGATATTTATATCCGGGGAATTAATTTTGTTTAGAGAAGCATAAAGAGTAGTGGTCTTCCCACTGCCAGTGGGACCTGTCATAAGAATAATGCCGTTCGGTTTTTCTATAAGTGATTGATATATACCAAGAGACTTTTCTGAGAATCCCAATTGTTCCAACTGCATAGAGGCAGTGCTACTATCCAGAACACGCAGAACCACACATTCTCCATAAACTGTAGGCATGGTTGAAACCCGGAAATCATACTCAGATCCTTTACTTTTTACCTTAAACCGTCCGTCCTGTGGCGCCCTGCACTCCGCAATATTCATACCTGAAAGCACCTTAATTCTGGACACCAGTGTCGAGCGGAGATTTTTTGGCAGGGTGGCTGCCTGATACAACATACCATCCAGTCTATACCTGACAATCATAGAGTCTTCTTCCTGCTGAATATGAATGTCACTCACCCCTTCTCTAATAGCACGCTGGATAATAGTATTCAGCAGTTTTACAACAGGAGCCTGCTCGAGCGCTTCCTCTGATATAGTCTCGAGGTCCACTTCTTTACCCTGTTCTACCTCTACGTCCTCATCCAGGTCACCAAACTCAGTGAGGACGATCTCATCCACTATTTCCGCCAGATCATTAGTTTTGCCGGTACTGCCATAATAACGGTCAAGGGCCTGAAGTATCTGATCCTCCGTAGACACAGTAACTTCGATATCACAGTCCAGCATATCCCGGATTTCATCAATACCAAACAGATTTCTGGGATTTAAAATGGCTATAGTCAGATTATTTTCTATTTTGAAGAGAGGTAAGAACTTGTATTTACGCGCCAATCTCTCGGGTACTAATTCTAACACATTTGTATCAATATCGTAATTGTCCAAGTCTATATAGGGAGCGTCATAATAGGATCCCAATGCATTGGCAATAGTCTTCCTGGCTGCAAATTCCTTATCAAGAATAATTTGCTCAATGGAAGAACCCGATTCCTGTTGCTCCACCTCACATTGCCTTATCTGGTCGTCAGTCACTATCCCCTGGCCTACCAATATATCTGCCAGCGTGACTTTCAGTTCTTTTTTTACGGATGTTTGCACCATCATACTTTATTCTCTTAAAACGCCGCCACTGTTACTTCCAAATCCTTAATATGCCCTGGTTTCCTCAAATAGTGTTCCCGCTATGGCTGAAGCCTTGTGTCCGCATACGATACACTCAAACAGACCGGTCTTTAATAACCAAAAAAGACACCGTCGTTGGCAGAAATGTCTTTCCGTAATCCAGGCTTTAACCCCATTGATTTTTGTCTTAACACTTCTCCGCTGGTAACTTTCAACTGCTCAATATGCTCGGTTACCCTTACTGCCAATTCAGGATAATCTTTACCGGAATTATCAACAAAACGTGTAAAGTGCAATATGGACGCCTCCAGGTGTCCCAGTTCCTCATAAAGTATTGCCAGATTATAATGCGCTTCTGTCTGAAACGGCTCTATTGACAGGATTGTCTCCAGGGTATCTATGGTTCTTAATTTCATTCCCTGTGCCTTATAAACAAGCCCCAGATTTATGAGGCACTTTAGATTGTCATGGTTAAGCTCAAGGGCCTTCTTGTATTCCTGCATTGCCTTCTCATGTTCACCTCTAAGATAGTATATAACCCCAAGGTTATTATGAACTTCGTCCATTTCGGGACTATGCGTCACAACAAATTGGAAATGCTCAAATGCCTTATCCAGATCACCTTGCTCCTGATAGATAACCCCGAGATTATTGTGTACCTCAACATTATCCGAGTCTAATTGTAACACATTTTCATACTCTTCTATGGCCTTTATAGCATCCCCTCGTTTCTGGTGGTCAATTCCCAGATGAAAATGATAAATTGCGTCCTTGCCGGGCGATTGTCTCTCTGTAGAAACCTTAATTGCCAGTTCTCCAGTGTTTTCTACATCAGCATACGCATTACTCATGCCAAAGTTATTATAGGAAATACCCGCAATTAATACGACAATGCATACATACCTGACACACTGTTTCGTTGATAATTCAAACAAAAACAGGAATAAATTAACAACAGACAAACAGCGCAAAAATTGTTCCTTAACGACCTTTAAATATAAACTACTAATAGCTTTTGACATAATTACCCCCTGATCAATTTAATATGGTTATTCTCAATTAGTTGAGGAAATCAATTTAATGTATAGAAATTTCAAAGTTAAGATTCTTCGGCAAAGCTGAGCTTAGCTCATGTCGTTCCTCCCTCAGAATGACATGCTGAAATGTCATTCTGAATGTAGCGAAGCGGAATGAAGAATCTAACTTGTTCTGAATGCCTTCATTACGGTATGGACAAACGGGCTTGTCCATACCACCCATTTAAAGAACTATATATAATTCTTTAAGAGCCTACTTTTACTTTGTTGTCTGCCCGACAAATACAATAGGCTCACCACTCCCTGGGCCTTACCGAGGGAATAGTTTGCTTAACATCGTGTATTTTGCCCTGACATCACCGAAGTCTTTAGCCCTGGCACCTACTATAGAGGGGTTGATAAGTATAACAAGCTCCTTTTTCGCAGACTCTTCTACTTCTTTGCGAAAGAGCTTTTTAATGAGAGGAATATCCCCGAGAAAAGGGAACTTAGTGACAGACTTGCTAACTGCATCAGCCATCAAGCCTGCTATAAGAACAGTCTCACCATCCCTAATGGTAGCTACAGTCTCGGTCTCACGGGTGTCTATAATAGGTTTAGATGCCCTACCATCTGCAGATATCGCAGTACGAACAAAATTAGATACGCTGGGATGGATGTCCATGGTAATCATTCCCTCGGAGTCCACATGCGGGGTTACATCAAGAAATACGCCGTAGGTAAAAGGCTCAGCGGTTGTGGAAGATATCGCGCTAACTCCTCCTGTACCACTTTGACTGGACTGAAATACTACGTCCTCTGTCACACTGCGGATTATGGCCTTTTGACCATTCAGGGTAGAAACCTGTGGGGAAGAAATCACGGTAACCTCTCCCTGTTCCTGCAGTGCATTAATGACGGCCTCAAAATCACCGCGATTTATTGTAGCCGTAATCGCATCAGTATCACCGGAAAAACCAAGGCCTTTAGATATAACAGGCGCAAATCTCTGAGCAAGAGTTCCAGGGTTTTCCGCGCTTCCTAACAAGTCAATACCGCGAAAAACAGCTTCCCAATTTATACCAAATGCAGATCCTTCTGTAAGAGTCACTTCCAGTATTTTTGCCGTTATGAGTATCTGTTTCTTTGTCTCTTCTTTAAAAACATCCATAAAGGACGTTACTTCCTTCATGTTTGTACGGTAGTCTGTAACTGTTACGCGGCCAATTCTCTTACTGATAGCCACTTTTGCATCCTCAGAAATAAGGTCTCTAACCCCAGCCTCCAATTCACCCCATACATCTATTATTTCCTCAGTTGTGACAGAACCGAAGCTGGTAGAGCTGTTGCCTGAACCCTCTCCTCCACCTGTCTCTCCTCCACCGCCGGTCATAGCTACGAGTGAAGTCTGGGCACTCCTTTTCGTAGTACTGTAAATAAATTCAAAGGAGCGTACCACCATCCTTGGTTTCGATATCCTGAGGATATCATCTTCTATCGTATGCTCAAGACCTAAAGGTTCCAGTAAGATTGTCATTGTCTTATCCAGGGAAAGTTCCTTAAAATCCACAGTCACTTTTCCCGTTACGTCAGGGTCTATCACGAGATTATACTCAGACAGCTCCTCGGCAAACAGAAAGAGTATTTTTCTTAACTCCATATCCTTTGCTGACAGGCTATAGAGCTTCTCCCTTTCCTCAATCTCTTCCACCATCTGGGACACAGGCATTACTTCCATTTTACGAACCGCTTCTTCTTGAGCAACGACTTGTTGAGTAACGGGCATTTCTTTCAGGCCTAAGAGCCCAGCGGTCTTGCATCCTGCAAGGAATAAAATGGCCACGGATAAAATAATAATTTTTCTCATTTTCCCTCCTTATACTTTGGTTAAATAGTGTAGTAGAGTAACGATAGAGCTGCCCTTATCCAACATAAGGGCATACATGTTGTTCTATATTTTCGGGATCATACTATATGTGCATAGATTGTCAAGTATATTATTCCCCTGTTTTTTGCCCCGGATGCCAGAAACAGCAAGGCTCTCCACTATTTTGTCTGCTTGAGAGTATTACGGATCATTATACTACTACAAATTTGATGAGGATTTTATTTCAGAATAGAAGAATTTTCCCTTTGCTGTGAGTGTGTTCGAGGTATTTTGTTGAAGTATACCATGAGTCAAATGTAATACCGGAGATATCGGGCAATGTCATTGAATTAAGAGTGTTTTCCATAACTTCAGTGTATGCTTGCAAACTGTAGCGGAACGGCTTCCCGCCCGAACGTACCCGTTCGGTACGGGCGGGTAGCCTTCCATTATACACTTAGGCATGACAATGGAAACCTGAAGGTTTCCGCTACGTCTTAACTCAAGGACATTGGGATATCGGGTCAGGTTTCTATGGCGTTATTGAAGAGTTCGAGTTCGATTGCTATTTGTATTTTATCTCTAAACTCAGAGCTATCTTTATAATCTGCAAATTTATCAGCCGGGATACGGGGTACTATGTCGATGGGAAAGTGTTTAGTTTGTGAGACAAAGGCAGATGCAACTGCCACATTACGATTTCTTCCCCGCCTGTCATGCCTTAGGCAGACTCGCTGTGGCGAGCCAGCCCGACGCGCTTTCTGGCGGGGACGGGAATGACAAGTCGAGCAGGCCTTTTAAGAGGTTTACCGTATTGTCATTTAGCGCCCTGTATTTACATATTTTGATAATTGTAAGGGCAATTAATAGCAGAAGCAAGGGATTAAATCAGGCATGAAATATGATGTAATACATTGATACGGAGTTATTTATGGGAATTTACAACTTGTTGCGGCTTTAAAACTATTTTTACTCGCTGTTTTTAAACAAAGTAATGCTGGTTATTAAATAACGCTATTTATTGAAAAAATCATCAGGAAATGATATTAAAAACTACAAAATATTGACAGAGGTTTTGGAGAAATGATCAAAGGCAGAATATCTGTTCGTGTATTCAAAATCAAGTTAGATTCTTCATTCCGCTTCGCTACATTCAGAATGACATCTTCTGCGTGTCATTCTGAGGTCATGCCGGAGGCAGTCGCCTGATGACGACCCTGTGGGCAGCTTCAAGATCCGCCCCTGGCGGGATCCGCCTTTGGCGTGAGAGGAACGACCGAAGAATCTCAAC
>VAPA010015999.1_pt1 | contig 11360 bp, 7 predicted proteins | sample 3395041 | NCBI WGS metagenome assembly VAPA01 (sample SAMN08290432, study PRJNA428436) | hydrothermal vent metagenome | isolation source: Deep-sea hydrothermal vent chimney | place: Indian Ocean: Southwest Indian Ridge | depth 1973 m m
AAGAGCCGAACCGATGTCGTACCTTTAGAGAAGAATGGTCAGCTATCCCTCAGCAAAATAAAGGATTCTATCAAAAGAAATACAATTCTTTTGAGTGCAGTTCATGTCAACAACGAGACCGGAGTCATCCACGATATTGCCGCTTATAGCGGTCTGTGTAGAGAAAACGATATTCTTTTACACTGCGATGGTGCTCAAGCTCTCGGGCATGTCAAAGTCAATTTGGATGAAGTTTTGATAGATTTTTACACTTTTTCATCGCATAAATTCGGGGGTCCCCGAGGTTTTGGCGGGATTTTTATGAATTCTGACAGGCTTACTCCCCAAATTCTGGGTGGAGGGCAGGAACATGGATTACGCGCGGGTACAGAGAATGTAGCAGGATTGGCAGCAGCCTTGGTTGCACTAGAGAAGAATCATTCCATGATAGATAGTGAACGACCAAGATTGAATCAATTGACTGATTTATTTCTAGAAAAACTTGGCGAAAAGGCTTCTGATTTTCTGGTAAATTCAAGCCACGACGGCCTGCCCGGATTGGTCTCTATTTCTTTTCCGGAAACGATTGGTACGAATCTAGTCGCCGAGATGGACCTTAGAGGATTTGCAATTTCAGCGGGATCTGCCTGCCATTCCAATGATGTCAAACCGTCCCGCATCATCACAGCATTAGGACGTTCGGAGAAAGAGGCACTTGGTACGGTAAGGATATCAATGGGGTACAAAACAACTCAGGATGATGTCAAAGAACTGGCCGTAACTCTGGGCGAGGTCGTTACCAGGCAGCGCATGCTGGCATAGAGTATTTCATATGAAAAATATGTTTGATTTGAGCGCACTGGATGAGATGCCCTCAGAAACGAAAGAAAGACTGCTCAAGCTTATCGCATCTCAGTCTAAGTATTTTATTATTACTGGTAGTGATCCCCTGGATTTAAAGGGCTGTTGTCCATCAGACGGAGTGAGGGCCGCTAACAAGCTGGTTGAGGCCGGAATTCTACAGGTTGTCCAATCAAAATCTACACCTGATTCATGTCCGGTCAATATCTATGCCTTTTCAGGTGAAATAAAAAAAGGGGATTCGAAGCCGGAATTTACTGTCAATCGGGAATTCCGTCAGAATATCAATGCCTATTTAACCAAGGTGCAATCAAAAAGGAAACTTTGGCATGTTTTAATAAGAGGAAGTCTGCTGCTATTTGTAGCCATCAGCCTGGGTGGTTTTGCCGTCAATATTTGGAATAACCATATTCTTAGAAATAACTCTTACAATATAGACCTGATCGAGGAGTTTGAGTTACCGTTTCAGAATGGCGTGCTTATCCTGCAGTTTCACCGTACACAAAGATGCAAATTCTGTATAAATATGGAAAACCACACAAAAGAAATGCTTAATATTTATTTTCCGGATGAGTTGAAAAACGAAAATATTGTGTTTCGAACGGTCGATATGGAATCCCCCCGATATAAAAACCTCGTTAAAAAATTTAACATTTTTACAAGTACACTCGTATTGATCGATATCGCCGAAGGGATAGAATCAAGTGTGAAAGTTGTTACGGAGGCTTGGTATCTTACAAATAAAAAACAAAAATTTATAGAAATGCTCAGGTCCGAACTATTAGAATTTCAAGAGGGCCGGAGATGAGCACGCTGCTAATTGGGGCTTTGACTTCCCTGGGTCTTGGAGCTATTACAATTATTCATCCTTGTCCGTTGAGCACGAATATCGCTGCTGTTTCATTCCTTTTCGGTTGGGAACAAAACTCAAAGACCAAGCTGTTTACGGCTTCTCTTTTTGTTTTAGGTGAAATAGTGACATTTGCTGTGTTGGGCAGCCTTATCTCGTTCGGAATGCTCAGTATATCCCCAGCAGCCAATTTCCTTCAATTGTATATTCGACAGCTTTTTGGTCCCATTCTTATTTTATCCGGCATGATGCTTTTAGGAATTTTACTGCCAAAACAGTCCACTATAAGAATTTCTGAGCATCTTCTCCCGAAAATTTCAAAATTTGGCAAATTGGGAGGTTTATTTTTAGGGATTTTGGTTGCCCTCGCATTCTGTCCAATGTCAGCGGCCATTTATTTTGGAGTGCTTATTCCGATGGCCATTTCAAATCATACTGTTCTTCTCTATCCGGTTCTCTTTGGTTTGGGGGCAAGTCTTCCTTTACTATTCATTGTGATAATTGTTTCGAAGAGTGCAGTGCTGATAAATCGTACTTTTTTAATGAAAAAATCTGTAGAAAAGAGACTGAAAGAGATAGCCAGTATTGTGATGATAATTTTGGGGATCTATATGAGCCTTCGGTATATTTTTAAGGTTTTCTGAATTAAAGGGATATCATACTTTATTCATTTTTTTCAGATAATTAAGTATAGTGTTCCTTTAATTCAAGATTATTTTAGAGGCAGTATTTCCCTATTTTTATACAAAAAACTGTCGCCCTGTTTTAAAGGATACCAGAAGCTGGTTTTTGGATATTTTGTCTGAGCGAGGGTGATAAATTTTTCGGCTCCAGCCTCTCTTGCCCCTAAATGCATGGGAAGTATTACTCGAGGATTAAACTTTTCGACTGCATACAGCTCTCCCTCATAAGAAGGACTTCCAAATATGGGAAGGAAAATGATGTCAAATTCATTCGATTGCTGGGACATATAATCGGTATTATCTTTATATGATAGATTTAAAGCGCCTGGGGAATTCCCATGATCGCCAGAATAGTAGATTGTCAGACCGTTAACTTCTATCAAAAATGCCGACTCCGGGATGCCGTCAAAATCATGAAAAATATTCTTTACCTCCAGCGGTCCAAATGACTTTGAGATACGATCTTTGCCATATGCAAAATGAGATTGTGCCTCTGGGGCAGGCCATCCGAAAATATAGGTGATATGAGGAATCACTTTTTCCCATTCCAATATTTTTTCGTCAAAATGATCGCTGTGGCCGTGGGATATGAATACATAGACATCTTGGTCTTTGATTTCATGCGGATCGATGAATCCATTGAATAGGGAAGGTCCCCCTGGATTTTCAAAAAGCTCCCAATAATCAAAAATCATAAACACACTGGACGTTTTTACCGCCCACCCAGAGTGATAGAGATACCAAATGGCCGCTTCGCCATTTTTCAATTGGATATCGGAGAGATTAAGATTTTTATTCTCGGTTTGAATGCTGTTTGTGAAAGCAAAATGGAACAAGCAAAATACGAACATAAACAACAAAATAAATTTATGACTGCATTTCATTTTTTCAGCTCTATAAAACCTCAATTTTCAATACGTCTGGAAAATATTATCTGTTTATATAACCAGAATATCAATGAGAATAGGGAAAAGGCTCAAATTCCATTCAGAACTTCAAATAATTAAGTATAGTGTCCCTCTAATTATTCATATCTCAGAGAGTCGATGGGATTAGCGTGTGCGGCCTTGAAAGCCTGATAGCTAACTGTAATCAGGGCAATTCCCGCAGCTAGAGCAGCCGAGAGTACAAAAACCCAAACACCGATGTTTATTCTGTAGGCAAAGCTCTGCAGCCATTTATTCATAATAAAGTATGCCGCAGGCCATGCGAAAATGTTTGCAATCAGCACCCATTTTATAAACTGTTTAGAAAGAAGGATGGCAATCCCGGATTCAGATGCTCCGAGTACCTTTCTTATCCCAACCTCTTTCGTTCGCTGTTCAGTTAAAAATGAGGCCAAACCAAAAAGCCCAAGGCAAGAAATCAAGACCGCAAAAAGAGTAAAAGAGTTTAAAATTTTCCCGATTTGCTGTTCTTTCCTGTACAAACTGTCATATTTTTGATCGAGGAACTGGTATTCAAAAGGTGAGATCGGATTGATACTCTCCCAAACACCTTGTATCGTTGACAGCGCCTCTTTGGTTTTCTCTCCGTTGATTTTGATAAGAATGACACCGTACTCAGTCGCCTGTGATAAATCTTCCATCATAAAGAAGACATGCGGTTCAATGGCTAAATGAAGCGGCCTGAAATTGGTATCCTTCATGATCCCAACGATTGTTCCCTGCCTTTTTCCGTAAGAAAACTGTTTGCCAACGGGTGACTCGATTCCCATCTCCTTTATGGCTTGCTCATTCAGAATGTATGCCTGTTTGAGATCTGTTCCATAGTCTTTTGAAAAATTCCTTCCCTCTGTCAATTCAAGTTCGAGCAGGGGAATAAAATCATAATCCACCATATTCAGGATGATGTCCTGTTTCTGGCCTTCCTCTCGTCCCTCCCAATCATAGTTAGTATTCCGAAATGACCCTTCCTCTGCAAAGAGATAGTATTGGGCCGACGCTGCATAGATATTTGGATCACTGAGCAGTTTACTTTTAAAAGTGTCATATCTCGTTCCAATATTTTCCTTGACAGGAACATACACAATATTTTCCTTATTAAATCCCAATTTTGTATGGCTGAGAAAACGAAGTTGATTAAAAACGATCATTGTCCCGATCAAAAGTATGATAGACAAAGAAAATTGGGTGACCACAAGAATCCTTCTAAAAATCTGGCCATTTTTTCCATTTGACTTAAAAGCTCCTTTCAAAGTATTGACAGGCTTAAAAGAAGATAGATATAAGGCCGGGTAGCTGCCTGCTATTAGTGAAGTAAAAAGGATAATGACACCAAGTCCAAGTGCAAATTGAACATCAAAAAGAACCAGCTGTAAATCATTTCCCGCAATTCGATTAAACGCCGGGAGAAGAATAATTACGAGAACTAATGCAAAAACACATGACATCAATGTCATAAGAAAGGATTCTCCAAAAAACTGCAATACGAGCTGCTTCCGGCTGGCGCCAACAGTTTTACGCATACCAACCTCTTTGGCACGTTGGGTAAATCGGGCCGTCGACAGATTCATGAAGTTGACGCATGCAATGAATAAAACAAAAAAGGCAATGATAGAAAAGACATAGACATATTTTTTATCCCCAATATCGCTGTAGTTGCGGTAGTCAGCCCGGCTGTCTAAATGAATCTCAGAAAGGGATTGAAGGCGAAATCCTACTCCATCCTTAACCTGAGGGCAGTTGTTTTTGTCTGCAACGGCGGTGATCTTTTCGTTTATCTCCAAAATATTGCTGCCCGGAGTCAATTGAAGATAGGTTACAAAATTGAAAGACCCCCAAGTGTTTCCATAACCTGTAATCTGATTAAGAAATTCAAAAGAAGTGAGGTAATCGAATTGGATATGAGAATTTTTTGGAATATCTTTAATAATCCCTTTGACCATTGCCGGTTTGCCTTCAATTTCAATGATTTTTCCAATGGGATCGTCCTGTCCAAAATATTTTTGTGCCATGGTTTCAGTCATTACAAAATCAAAGGGTTCTATAAATGCTGTACTAAGATCGCCTTTGACAAAAAGAAAAGTAAACATTTCAAAAAATGAAGGATCAGTGATAAGCCCTTTGTTTTCGTAAAAGACTTTGTCCTCATATTTGAAAACAAGTTTTGGGACATCGGAGAAACGTGCAAAATTCTCTATCCCGGGAACCCCGTCCTTTATGGCAGGAGCAAGGGGAGCTGGAGTTCCGTCAAATCCTTCAATCATATATTTGGTGCCGTAGCTCATGATCCTGTAGATGTTTTCGCCATTTTTATGAAATTTGTCATAACTCAGTTCATCTTTAACCCAAAGTAAAATAAGAAGCGTACAAGCCATACCGATGGCAAGTCCTGCAAGGTTAATGAATGAATATCCTTTGTGACGAGTATTGTTACGAAAAGTAATTTTCAGATAATTTCTTAGCATGATAATACTCCAGATAATTGAATTTTTTATGAAGTAGGGGAGGGCGGCAGCAATCTGTTTCCAGTATATAAGTTGTGCTCTTAATGTACCTTGCTTCTGTTTAGTCCGATGAAACTGTTCATCAAGATCCCCCATAGCTCCATAGAGGATATCTTTTTGAATGATACATTCAAGGATCCTTGCGGCTATCCTTGGAGGTTTGTCTCTATATATTTTCATTTATTTTATATTTTTAGTTCTTTTATACCATCCCAAAGGATAGAATTCACATGTTCAATCTCTTTAAGAGCCTTTATTCCCTCTTTGGTCAACTTGTAATACATTTTGCTGCGGCCTCCACGTTCGGGAGAGGGATCGCCCTTTAAGGTATAGACGTACTTATTCCTATGAAGACGCCCCAGAGGGCCGTAAATGGCGCCCAGCAGCCAATTTTTTCCCGTGATCTTAATGACTTCTTCCCTAATGGTCATTCCATAGGCGTTTTCATCCAGCCGCCATATGGACAATAAAATGATTTCTTCAATCCGTGATAATAGTTTCATTTATTTTTCCTTATATATATCTATACGTTTATTGATAATATAAAGTTGCCTTTTTTTTAAATTAATGGAATTAAGGGAATAATTAAAGGGACATCATACTTAATTCAAAAACAATTATGACTTGGGGTAATTCTTAAAGAGTAGGGAATGTCATACCTAATTAGAAATAATTAAGTATAGTGTCCCTTTAATTCATGATATAAATGTAGAGAATTCGCGGAGGAGGAAAATATGTATAAAAAACCTGTATTTTTCTTTTTAATTTTTATTCTAATAATCACATTTGTTATGACGGATTATGGGATCGCCCAAAATAAGAAACGAGCTTTAACTTTAGAGGATTATTACCATCTTAAAAGAATATCAAATGTGTCGATTTCTCCCGACGGCCACTGGGTCGTTTATACTCTTAATGCTGTGGTCGAACAGACAAATGGCGAGCTTACCGAAATCTACCTGGTGTTAACCGCAGGCAATACCGATCCCAAAAAGATTACCGAACCACATCAAAATGCAACGCGTCCTTCCTGGACTGAAGCCGGTCTATTGAGATACAGGGTGAGAGAGGAAACATGGTATCTCAATATCGAAGAACCAGGAGAAAGACCTTTCCAAGATCCTTTCCTGGAGAGAGCTGGCATTTTGAGTCCCCAAAAAAAATGGATAGCCAATGTCCGGCCACTCAATTCCACTCCCAAAGAAACAGAATATGCCTCTGAATTTGAACGCCGTCATGAAGAGAGGTTTAATGGTGTTCAGTTCGACTGGCTTCGTTTTCAACGGGATGGACGGAAAGTCCCTCTTCCTGATCCGCGCGATGAGGGCGCTAATCCCAAGCGGGAAATATTCATCAAGCCCTCAGAAAACGGAAAATGGAAACAGCTTACAGACCTGGGACTTCAGACAGGCAGTGTCTCATGGTCCCCTGATGGGAATAGTCTCATATTTTCTGCAAATCCTGAATATAGAAATGAGCTCAGCTACGGCCGAACGGACTTATGGGTTGTAGACCTAAACGGAAGCTTAATCCGTTTAACCAACGACAATTACAACAACACCAACCCAGTGTACTCACCAGACGGAAAATTCATCGTTTTTACTAAACGCTTAAGTTCTGATCAAATTATAGACAAAAAATTAAACCGTGGTGGCCCCACAGATCTATACATAATGTCATCCGATGGATCTCAAACAAAAAACCTAACAGGAAGCTGGGACTTTGATCCGGGTCGACACATCTGGGGCCCAAAAAGCCAACACCTTTATTTTCAAGCCGGAATAGGGGGAACACGTCATCTTTTCCGTATATCCATTAAGAACGGTTCTGTTGAACAGATCACAAAAGGTGAACGAAGACTCTCAAGCCTCAATTTTGACAGAGCTATGAATAAAATGGCTTTTACAGTAGGTAAGTTTGAATTCCTCCCAGAAATCTATGTGGCTGACATCAATGGATCCAACGAGCGGCAGCTCACTCATGTTCACGATTCCATCCACTCAGGGATCGCTTTCAGCCGTGCTGAACGCCTCCATTATCAAAGCTATGACGGAACAGAGATCGAGGGTTGGCTGCTGTACCCCTATGATTATGATCCCAACAAAGGCCCTTATCCGATGATAGTTCACAGCCATGGAGGCCCTCATTCTGCCTCAGGATATGGATTTAATTTCAAACAGCAACTTTTTGCAGCTCAGGGATACTTTGTGCTGCAAACTAACTTTAGAGGATCAACTTGCTATGGCGACAGTTTCAAATGGGCGATCTGGGGACAGTGGGGCTCTCTCGACGGTCAAGATGTAATGGCCGGTATTGATTATGTACTCAAACATTTTCCTATTGATAAGAGTAGGGTAGGACATACAGGACACTCCTATGGTGGATTTATGACCAATTGGCTGATTACTCAGTATCCGGATCGATTGGCTGCTGCCGTGGCGGGTGCATCGATCTCCAATTGGCTCAGCGATTATGGCACAGCCGACGTCTCGGTAACAAAGGAAACAGAATTCTTTGGCAATCCCTGGACAAAGGCAAGCCGGGACCGCCTCCTCAAACAGTCTCCTCTTACCTATGCTGGAAATGCAAACACACCCACACTTTTTGTACACGGCGAACTTGATAATCGCGTTCCCTATGAAGAAGGCGAACAGATGTACTTTGCCTTAAGAAGGAACGGCATTCCTGCCAAGATGATCAAATATGCCGATGTCTATCATGGAGGTTGGGGGCATTGGAACAACGTGCACCGTATCATTCATGAATTAAAGTGGTTCAATCAGTATCTGAAATAGACTCAAATTCCTTTGAGCCATAAAGTATTAGCGCTGATATTCATCGTACTAATTAAAGGGACATCATACTTAATTCAATCTGAAATAATTAAGTTTGGTATCCCTGTAAAATGGAATAATTAAGTATTGTATTCCTTAGATATGGAATAATTAAGTATGATGTCCCTTTAATTAAAAGAGGAAAAGTATTTGCGTCTACTCGTACTTCAGCGCATCCACAGGATTAGATTTGGCTGCCCTCAGGGAATGAAAACTCACGGTAAACAGAGCGATCACAGCTGTAAGGACTCCCGAAAAGATAAAAATATCCCATTTTATATTGATACGAAAGGCAAAATTATCGAGCCATCGATTCAACATAAAATAGGCCAGCGGCCATGCGATTAGGTTTGCAGCTAAGATCCATTTAGTAAATTCCTTTGAAAGCAGCAACACTATCTCACGCACCGATGCTCCAAGCACTTTGCGGACTCCAATCTCTTTTGTTCTCTGCTGTACAGAAAAGGATGCGAGTCCAAAAAGGCCCAGACAGGCTACAAAAACAGTGAGACCTCCAAACGCGATATAAATTTCGCGGATCTTTTCTTCTTCCGGATATTTGCTCCTGAAATTATCATCGATAAAAGAATAATTATAGTTAAATTCCCTATCCGGATAGATCTCCCTTAATGATGTCTCCAAATAGGCCAACGTATCGGGCACATTCTCCGGACGTATTCTGACGGATATATTGGCAAAAAAACGCGGCTCCAGGGCTAAAACGGCCGGTCTGATCTCCATCTTCATGCCCTCACTGTGAAAATTTTTCACCACTCCGACTATGACTCCCGGACGGTTGTCCCGTGAGACATTGACCAAGCGTTTTCCCAAAACATCCTGACCCCAACCCAGCATCTCAACCGCCTTTTCATTGACGATTAGCGCCTGATCCGCATCTGTGGAGTAGCTTTCAGAAAAATCTCGTCCTAAAACAATCTCCATTCCATAGGTTTTTACAAAATTATGATCCACCCAATATCGAATTGCTCGGAGACTTTCGTTGTTGTTTCTCCCTTCGGGCAAGAAGGCATCAGATCCCATGTCCCCTCCTGGGACATCTATCGTAAATGTAGTTGAAACTATGCTGGGATTCTGACTGAACTTGGTTTTTAACGTGCTGTGCTTGCTCGTTCCTTCTTCATCTTGCAGATTGCCAAAAAACGGGACAACGACCATCTGTTCTTTGTTGAAGCCTAAATTCATGTTTTTCATATAGTCTAGCTGCCTAACAATGACTACGATGCCTATAATCATAAAGATCGAAATGGAAAATTGGACACCCACAAGTATTTTTCTCATTACCGAGTTTTTTGAGGCTGAGCTGAGTTTGCCCTTTAGCACCATAACCGGATCAAAAGCCGAAAGAACGAATGCGGGAAAACTCCCGGCGAATATTCCCGTCACTATAATAATCCCCAGCAGCCCTAGTAAAACAGTAGAGCTCAGCAGCTGAACGGCATTAAATTCTTTTCCGGCCAATCCGTTAAAAGCCTGAAGTGCCAGCATCACAATTAGTAAACCAAGGACCAGAGAGATCATTGACATGATGATGGATTCACTCAAAAACTGCCTGACAATCTGATTCCTCTGTGAGCCTAAAACCTTCCTCATTCCGACTTCTCTTCCTCGACTTGCAGATCTTGCCGTTGAAAGATTGATGAAATTGAAACAGGCAATGAAGAGGACAAAAAGTGCGATGGCCGAGAATAGATAGACTGTGCTGATATCTCCGGGATTTCCGGGTTCATATTCACTCGTGGATCTTAAATGGATATCTTTAATATTTTGAAGAGGATATTGGCGCGTTGTTCCTCTTTCTCTGTAGAGAGCTCCCCATTTATCCTCAACAACTGCCATTATTTTTCTTTCAATATTGCCAACATCAGCTCCATCTCTGAGTAGTAAATATTCATACCACTCACAGAAATAATTAGCTTCCGAAAAATCAGCAGGATTACCTTCTTGATCGCGAATGAAGCTGAGAGGCAAAATTGCATTAAACTGTAGATGTGAATTTTCAGGGACGTTTTTTATGACACCTGTTATCTGAACCAATCGGTCTCTTCCTAAATCGATAGTTTTTCCCAATGGACTTTCATCGCCGAAAATTCGATTGGCCGTCTCTTCTGTAATCACTATCGAGTCAGGATTTTCGATGGCTGATTCCAGGACCCCCTCTACAAATTCATGAGAAAAAATATTAAAAAAAGCTGAATCCACGAAAAAACAATCGGTTATCTCAACACTCGCATCATTATATCGTCCTCTTATACTGGCCTGTTCCAAGAGTCTGGTGAACGCCTCGATTTCAGGGATCGAATCTGCAAGCCCGGGAGCAAGTGCGGGAGGAACGAAGGCATACTGCCGGGAAGTCACACCTATAGAGCTGATAGCATTGATTCGATATATGCGATCGCTTTTTTCATGAAATTTGTCATAACTTAATTCATCTGTGACATAAAGCAGAATCAATATACAGCAGGCCATTCCGATGGCGAGACCGGAAATATTGATAAAGGAATACCCTTTATGCCGCTTAATGTTTCTTAATGCGATTTTAAAATAATTTTTCAGCATTTCTAGCCTCGCAAAAAAAGAAATGAATTTGAAAATCTGTAAAATATTTAGACATCATCTTTTTTAAACAAATCACGCTTTCCCAGGAACATAATGAATACCTCGTTACGACATGATTTCACTGCAAT
>VAPA010948530.1_pt1 | contig 11350 bp, 13 predicted proteins | sample 3395041 | NCBI WGS metagenome assembly VAPA01 (sample SAMN08290432, study PRJNA428436) | hydrothermal vent metagenome | isolation source: Deep-sea hydrothermal vent chimney | place: Indian Ocean: Southwest Indian Ridge | depth 1973 m m
ACTTGGTCGAGATATATGCTGGAGACACCTTTGCTTATGACATGGTCGGCAATAAGCACAAGGAGAAACGTGAGAGAGAAGCTGCGAAACGCATCTTTGGAATTTTGCCAGAGGATCAGAATGAAGAGTTGTTCTCACTTTGGGAGGAGTTCGAATCCATGTCAACTCCTGAGGCACGATTTGCATCAGCACTGGATAAACTACAACCACTAATCCTCAGTTACAATAACAAGGGGTGGTCATGGAAAAAACACGGTGTTGCTAGTAGTCAGATTATCGAGAGTAAGAAGGACATTGCCAAAGGATCTGAAGACCTGTGGGAGTATACCAAGACTCTCATTCAAAAATCGATAGATGAGGGCTTTCTTGGTGAAAGCTAGCATCAAAGGAGTTTATCTATCAAACTTCTGCACACACTACCATGAAGCGGACCCATCAGACGAGGCTGTTTGAATTCAGCGAGGATGAGAGTGAACCCGCTGAACCAATGTCCAATAAGGCCATTGACTCTCACAGACCCTCTGTGAAGCGGCCGAAGCCCGAGAGGAAGCTCTGGCAGAAGACGACCAACAAAGACGAGGAATGGGGTGTCTGTAACCTCGATGAAACAGTTCTCCTCGTTCAGCTTGTCGACGGTCGAATCCACGCCCATGGACGAGAGGCCGTGTGCAAGTGGTGTGATGGAGTGTTGGAGATTCGCGAAGAAACCAAGGTGTTCTGTGGCGGAAGATGTGGGAGGTATCAAGGCGAGTTCTCATCGGACCTGAATGCGTACCTCTGGTGGGAAGGGGTAAAGTCCTATACCCTCCGGAAGATCGTGGCAGAGGTAGAGGCGCTCGAACTGGAGTCAAGAGACCTCGAGCCAATCCACTACGCACCAAAGTGGTCAGTGCTCTTTGAATATGAGGAAGAACCAGAGCTTGAGGACCTCTCGAAAGAGTAATTAATGGCGCCTCCATGTGTCAATAATCTTTGGTGATAAACTATGACAGAAATTCCAATGGCTGAAACTGGCGCAACAGGAGGAGTCCGGCCCAAAGAAGTAACTATTGCAGGTTGGTTAATTCTCGCAGCATCACTAACTGGTCTGATAGTCGGTGGGTTAGAGTATGTTTTCTGGGAGGATGAACTCGCGCTATTAGGTATAGTCCTTGCATTTGTTGGCTTCTGGCTATATACCCAAGTTCTGAAGCAAGATTATTCTGCTTGGATGATGTCAGTGATATTCAATATCGTTGCCATCTTTCTCTATGCAACAGGTTCTAATTGGCCCGGAGTAGCACTGAGTGCGATCTGTGTCATCTACTTCATTGCACCCAATACGAAAGTTCACTTTGAACAAAGGTGATAACTCAAGGCTGGTTTATCCAGCCTTTTCCCTCTTTTTCTTCAGAGTTTCTTCTCATATAGGAGAAACCGTCTCCCTGTGAACTCCTCCGCAACATAGCCTAGATCTTGAGCCCATTCAGTCGCTCTTGGTCCCAGGAAGAAAACAGCCCTATCAACTTCTTCAATTTGTGCTTCGTCTATCATTCTAGACATGATATCCACAAATATTGCCCTGTTTGTTGCAAAAACAGTGTATGCTGCGGTCTTCTCCTCTTTGCGTTCCCTCTCGGTGACGCAGTAGAAACCCTGAGGTATACCGGCTTGATCAAGAACAACTTTGACGATGGCTCGGCTGACAAGACGTGTCAATCCTTCAATTGTCTTGTAATCAAAGTGCCAGGCTAATGGTAATTTATCACTTTCAACAAGTTCGGGATTTATAGTCAGCAATTCAAACAATCGTTCGGGATTGACTTGTATCGGGACAACGCTCAGGCTTGGTTTCGAATGTGGAGGGAATGGATTGTAGAGTCTAAAATATCCAGTACTAGCTTCCTCATGAAAACCTGTCTTTTGAGCGACTGTGATTGAAGCGATATTTCTAGAACTAGTTGCATACCAAATAGTCGAAATTCCGATTTCCTTTGCATAGCTGGATAATGCAATTGTAATATTTGTTGCATACCCTTTCTTACGTTGGGTGTCTTTGACTCGTAGACCTTGTATCCAACCAATGTTGGTGCCTTCTGTTTTTTCGATATTCCCACAAGCTATCAATTCGTTGTCCTTGAAAAGACCGAGAGTATGTGAATCAGGAGTCGAAATCCATCTAGGAAAAACAGCTGGAACATAGTCGTTTCCATTCCAGATAGTTTCGCATAGAATATTGATGTGCTCTTGATCTTCAATCACTAATTCCCGAAGGTTTTCAGACATGATTCTTCGTTCGACCCCTGCATCTTATGAATCGTGCGAAGCGTAAATGCATCATCCGACGAACCACTTACTATCACACACGATTTTGAAGAATAAGACAATAATGGTGATGTACATTGGAAACATACGTACTGGGATATCCCCAGCATCCAAGCCTCTTGTTGTCTTGACACCATATCATCTCTTGGCGGAGGTCATAATCTTCAGAAAGTCTTTTTGCTAAGTCCCATGCAATCGGTCTTAAGATACCATCAATATCCCGCATGTTCTGAACTACAATGGTAAGGTACGCTCTATCAGATAGGAGAGGTTTAAGACGCCCCAGTAGTTGACCCATTGAATCGATGTACTCATCAAAATTCTCGATATTTCCTAGGTCCTCTACAGCATCCCCATAATGTTGTTTTAGTCCCTTTTTTGCACGTTCCTTGTGGACTGAATCATTCCCTCCTCTTGATTTTCGGAGCATATTCCAATAGGGTGGAGATGTGATGACATAATCAAAACGAGGTGCCTGCCCGTTGAAGTGTTTGTCAATAATTTCCATAACTTGCATGGAATCTCCCTGAAGAAGATGATGCTGACCACTACCCTCGATCTCATTGATAGCTCCACTTCCAATCTCGACAAACTCTCTAGCAAGTTCAATCCCGATAGAGTTCCTCCCGATTTCCTTGCAAGCAGCAACAGTACTTCCAACCCCTGCAAAGGGATCCAAGACCCAGCTTCCCTCCTTAGTAAAGAAATCTACAAATCGCTTCACTAACTCTTCAGGGAATTTAGCTGGGTGTTGCATCTGTGTTGAAGTTCTTGCCTTTGGATTTACGACAAACCAAGATTTTGTGGCTTTCACCCAAGCCTTCCCATCAAGATTGTTGAGCCTTTTCTGAGAACTAGTCAATCATTTCACCAGGAGATGATTCTATGACTTGACTTGTCATAAGTCTACCCGCTTATCTTCAACGCAATGCTTCATCGTTGATCGTTACTATGATAGAGCAGCTGGTCAATCAATTAGAATCGTTAAGCCAACTTCCTGTATTATCTCAGGTAACCCGTGAAAACTAGTTCTTATCTCCAAAGGAGAGTCAGCATATCTTCTTGACTAGGACTACGTGGTTAGTTGTTGCATTAAACCTGCACGGTCTAACTCTTCCCATTCCTCTACAGCCTTTCCATCTTTAACACGGATTATTTCGATTCCCGTGAAGGCTACTTGCTTGCCAGTAGGAGGTATTCCCATGAATTCACCTTTATGAGTCCCTTGCGCAGACCAACGGGCGACGAGCTTGTCACCATCTTCAATCATGTCTTCAACGGTATATTTGATGTCTGGAAAAGCTTTGCGTAGCATCAAAACACTCTGTTTTGAACCCTCTATCCCATAATCCGATGACGGTGGAATAGCATGTTTTACAAAATTCGGAGCGCAGAGCTCTTCAAATGCATCCAAATTACCTTTATTCAAAATCTCATCATAGAGAAGTTGAAATTTAGCTTTGTTTTCTGACATTGTTTAATCAATCCTATTTTCACTATAGTTAACCATGTATATAATCTCTATGGTTGAATAAATTCTACAATAATCGAATCATTGTCAATTCTCTAAGTTTGCTACGCTAATTTCTTTTACAAGCTCTTCAAAAGCTGTATCTACGTTCTTATTCTCAGTAGCACTAGTCTGAATCAACTTCAATGAACGAGTTTCTATCGCTTCATGAATCTGTTCGTCAGAGATTACCGACTCCAAATCGATCTTGTTCTCTACTACAACAACAGCCACTTTACCAGCTGCAGAATATAGTGCGTTCAACCAATCATCTATGTGTTCGAGAGTATCGACTCGAGTTCTGTCAAATACAAAAAATGCCCCACTTGCATGAGAACAATACTGTTCTCTTAGTTCGGTAAAAGATTCCTGGCCCCCAAGATCCCAGACCACAAGCTTGTGTCTTATTCCATTCAGGTTGACAGTCTTCACATGAAGCATCGCACCTATAGTTCGACCTATCTCAGGAGAGAAACTATCGTAAACATATCTTTGTACCAGCGACGTTTTACCAACTTCGGTATCCCCTAGGAAGACCAGCTTATGTACGAAATCAGGGTCTTCTCGAGTCATATCGCACTATCTCCTGAAAATTGTCCAGCTAGACTGTTTTCTTCCCTCGTGATTTTTCAAGTATAGTCTGTGTCATCTTCTGAAATGCCTCTTCAACATTCATATCTTCCTTTGCGCTTGTAGGAATGATTTGAACATCGTGATTTTTAATAGTAGATTCCCGGGCCTTCTCTGTAATTGCACTGGTGAGGTCGACTTTATTTTCCAGCAGAACAAGTGGTATTTTTCCTGTGACGGTGAAGAGAGCATTCAACCATTCGTCGACACGTTCAATGGTTTCAGGTCTTGTTGTATCAAAAACGAAAAAGGCTGCTGAAGCATTCATGTAATAGGCTCGCCTGAGTTGAGCGAAATTGTCCTGACCAGCTATATCCCAGATCACTAGCTTGACGACGGTATCGCCAACATTAACCATCTTGATGTGAATGTCAGTGCCAATGGTGGCCAAATAGTCCCCTTCAAAACTGTCATAGACATATCGCCCGACGAGGCTAGTTTTTCCGACAGCCCCTTCGCCTAAGAATACAAATTTGAATAAGTAGTCAACATTCTCGGGCAGTATTAGTACACTCCACTCAAACGCGTCTGTGTAACTGGCTGTTGTCAATTATCTAATAACACTATCGCCCATTTTTATTGGGAATATACTCTCCTAATTTTCAGCACCAAAAGCCAGAAAAGGCATTCATTATTTCGAGTTCAAAGGGCTAGTGTCATGGATATCGGAACCTTCGCACGCAACAATCAGCAAGTTCGAAGTGCAATCAAGAATGAACCTGATTTTATAGACCTCCGAATGGACTTGAATTACAGCATTGATTTCAAAGAAGCGAAAGCTGATCTAAACAATGCAGGAATTCCCTGCACACTTCATCTACCAAGCAACCCAGATTGGAAGCCAATAGAACTGTCACGTGGAATTGTTCCATACATTGACCTAGGTAGACAGATTGATGCAGAAGTGCTCACTTTCCATACAATGCTATCGAGCCTTTTTTACGATGATCATGACATCGATATTTTTCTACAAGCGATCCCGATGGCATACGAAACAGCTGCGGAGTCTGGAGTGAAACTAGCTATTGAAACTCTTGGTCTCTATTACACAGAACTGAAACTGTTATTCGAAGATTTCAGTGACATGAAGCTCGCCTTAGATATTGGACATGGACAGATTCTAGCAACGAGAAATCGTTCCATTGATCACATCAATTCATTCTTTGAAGAGATTGAGATCGTCAACATCCACGACAATCATGGTTCAGAGATGGTTAATGATTTGAGGACGCTTAAGAAAGAACGGGAAGTTACTCAAAGCGAGATTCGCGAACTTGCATTGAGGTATGATACTCACCTTCCGATTGGCGAGGGAGAGATTGATTTTGACACGATTTTCAGGAATCTGAAACAGCGTGGCTATGATGGTCGTTTCGTTATGATGTGTGAATGCTTCGCTGAATTCCAACAGGAACGTGAGAAATTCTTGAATCTCTGGTTAGCAGCCTAAGCTGATTTTGCTAAGGATTCAACTAGCTTAAGGACTTCTTTGAGTCCTTTCTTATCGTTTGCTTTTTCATACAATGCCCTAGCCATTCTCACAGCTTTCATTGCCTCATCAGGTTTTCCTTGGACAATAGAGATTCTTGCTTGATTGAGTCTAGCAACACCCATCTTGCCGTACACATCTTTTGGATATTCGAACATATCTACATTGATAACTTTGCCACAGTCTGGACAGGTGGTAACCAAATCAATCTCTGAATCTGACGGTTCTTTTACACCCTCAGCTGGCGTAGGTTCGGTCGTAGCAAGTGGAGTTGGAGTAAATCCTGTATCAGAAACAGGTTGAGCAGGTTCCTCAGCAGTAATTGCCTCTATGACAGGCACAGCTCCTTCATCACCGTATCGAGAAGATGTTGAGAATTCAGCTGAAAGGTCAGGGGTGATTGATGGCTCAGCAACAGGCTCTGGTTCAGGTGTTTGTTCTACATAAGCTGATTTGGAACCTAATATTGATTCTTCTATCTGAGCTGCTGAAGGACCTACATGAGGCATCATATCTGCTGCTTCAGGTGGTAATGGTTCACTTCCTTCCATCATTTTGGGGGCAGGAATATCTTCTCCTCCCATCGACCCAGGTCCCTCAAGAAGTTCCTTGACCTCACTCGCTCGAAGCATTCTTGTTTCAATGATTCCTGATCCTTCTGGTTCATCAATGCCTACGGTTTCAGCCTTTGCAAAGGCTTCTTTTGCTTTTTCAAACTCACTCTTTGGTTTTGCAATTTCACTTCCTGATCGAACACGATCTGTTGCTACTTCACTCGGCCTTACCGATGCTTCAGCAGTAACAGTTGGTTGCGGTTCTGTAACAGGTGGAGCTGGTGTTTCAATTACAGGTGTTGGTTGTGCGACTTCTGGTGTAGGAGCTGTTGCTGTCTTCTTAGCAGGTTTCAACAAAGAAGAACCACAACGAATACAATACTTACGAGTAGGTTGATTGGCTTTACCACACTTATCACAAGTTCGCACCACACTCACCTCAAGCTGATGATACTAAGACGGCAGAACTAATTATGCTTTGTTATGCTGAGATTTGATTAACAAATGAAGACTACTGAATTTCTTTTTGGATACTGTTCGCTGTCTTAGTTATATCATTATAGCATTCCTTCAACGATAAACCCACTTCTAATACAGTACAAATTGGGTCTCCGAGGTTAACCCTAACACCTGGTGGAGTTCTGTCAACAGTATTTGGGAATTTTGATAGATCCGAAACTGAACCGTTGCGTCTTGAATAAACTACCATCTTGACTCCAGATTTCAATTGAGGTCTATCTGCTGGTAAAATACCATTTGTGGCACGAACATGTAAATCGGTCACCGAAATATTCCCAATAAGTTCAATCAACTCGAGAGACCCTTGAATTCTAGGATTAACTTCCATGAGCCAGACTTGTTCCGAATCATCCACAACGAAATCTAGTCCTATGGAGCCTTTGAGGTTGAGTTCTGTGCATATCTCTTCGGATACTTCCATAATCTTGGATTCGATTTTGGTGTTCAAAGGACTCGGATGATAATTCCCGCAATATACAAAATCGCAATTACGTCCTGCAGCTGGCATACCTATTAGCTGCCCTTGAATGGAAATTGAGAGAGATTGGTTTCCTGTGGACAGTACGCTGCAACTCACATCGACCCCACTGATATATTCTTGAACAACACGTGGTTCAAATTCATCCCCATGGCGGGAACGAATGGCATTGATGATATCTTTCTGATGCCTCGCAAGTCTGATGCCGCTGCCTCCTCCTGAATGAGTTGGTCGTACCACACAGGGGAATTCAATTGCCGCTGAATTTGATAGTAGATCGTCAGGTTTGTTGTAGATTTCACGTTTCGGGAACTTGAGTTCCAATTGTTCGGCAAGCTTCTTCAACGATTGAAAATCACGGGCTCTTTCCATTTGCTCTGGTGAGCAGCCAACTAAGAGACCCATGTTTTCAATGGGAACTATAGCTTCAGAGTTATCGTCAAAACCACTTCCAATCAGGACTAGGTCGAGTTGGCTCTCCTTTGTCAGGTGCAAAAGATTTTCCACTAAAGCAACCTGTAGTGGAGTGTCTAAGGGTTGTCGCTGTCTAGAACCTAGTGTTGGTGTTAGTATTGCAATCCAGTTTTCACAACATGTAGATAGATCGTCATCTCCCCAGTAATCTGAAACAAAAACTGTAGCACCAGCTTTCTTCGCTGAACAAGCTATTGGACGAGCATTGAATCCCATGACTCCAACACGTTTGCCTTTGAGAGGAGACATAATTGAAACCATAAAGGGCTTGATGTAGTAGCCCTGATAAGGTCTTTTTGTTCCCGATGAGTTCAATTCAGAGGTAGAAATTCATCCATTGAAATTCATATCTAGAATTACATAATCTTGATGAGGGCTTCACCTTCAATGACAACATCTTGGTTCTGATTTGTACATGTGGTCTTCAATGTGACTCTTTGTTTTTCATCATTTAGAGAAGCTACCTCAACCCTAGCAGTTATTGTGTCACCAATTCTTACTGGCCTCATGAATTTCATACTCTGTCCTAAGTATATTGTTCCGGGACCAGGTAACTTCATGCCGATGGCAGTACTGATGAACGCAGCACCGAGCAGTCCATGAGCAATTCGTCCTTTAAACATCGTAGTCTTAGCCCATTCTTCGTCAAAGTGTAATGGATTGTAGTCTCCACTTAGGTCTCCGAATGTCTGAATGTCCTCTTCTGTGATAGCGTGGACTACCTCTGCAAATTGTCCTATGTGAAGATCAAAGTATTTAGTCAGTTTTATTTCATTCATCTTTCCACATTCCCCATTTGATTGTAATTGCATTCCATGACCAGCCAATCCCAGCAGAGGCAAAAACAACAATGTCTGTATCCTTTATCTTTCCATCCTTTTAGCAACTGACAGAGTTGATAAGGACAGAATCCTGCAGACTGTTGACATGTACAACATCTATCCAATCGCTTGGATTGCAAAGAGTTCTGCTTTCCTAGAGTATGTATCTTCAGCAACATCAGAAAAAGAGTTCTTGGTCGCGGATTTTGCCTCAGGCGAGCACGATCGGGTTCCTTCTTTCTTTGTTAATGTGTTGTCTGAAATCAGTCCATCTGTCCCCAAACGAACTGTTGTCTATTGCACTGATCTTCATGCATTACGACTTGACAGTCTAATGGGAAAACTCGAGGAATCAGCACTACTCAAGGATGTAAGAGTCGTGCATGCCAAACTAGAAACAATGGATGAAGAAGCACATCTTAGACCTGACATGAAAGAACATCTTGAGGACAATCCAACGATTATGACCTGGCTTGATCATCATCTGAAAGAAAAGAAGTCCTTTCCCCAAGAAACATTCGATGTTGGGATTCTAAATAATGACGTAGTTGGATATCTCCACGAATACTACAAGGAATATAGTGATGCTGCCGTTAGTCTTCAGAAAGTGCATAAAGTGCTCAAGTCTGGCGCTCTTCTTATTGTAACAATGCCATGTTCATTGTATGTTATTGATAATGTGCAAATTCTCGAATCCCTAGGATTTGAATTGCTTGAAGGGTTTGATATTGATCTGACAAACGGAACAGTGTCAATTATAGATAGAGAGGCATCACCGGAATCTATGAGTCCATTGAATCATTATAGTTTTCTAGTATTTTCAAGGACTTGATCGAGCGGCATTCTTCTTGGTCAATACATCATCAACCAGCTTTAGGATCTGAGCCATATCTAAAGGTTTGTTAAGGCAGGCATAGGCAGAGCTCCAAAGAGCTTTCTCAACTATATCGCCTAGTTCTTGTGAAAACCCTGTGACTATGACTGCAATGATATCAGGTTTGAATTCTTTGATTCTAAGATATGTTTCAAGCCCATTAATTGTTGGTAGTTTCAAGTCAATAAAAAGAATATCAAACTGATTGACCTCAGCAACTTTAATTGCCTCTTCGCCGTCACCCGTTGTTTTTACAGAATATCCTCTTTTCTGGAGAACTCTTGCGAAGGTCTCGCGAATGGTATCATCATCATCAACAATCAGTATAAGAGCACTTTTTTTGGTTGACCTTGCCTCTTTGATAAGTTGGAGAAGTTTATTGAAGTCTACTGGTTTATAGACGACATCATGTGCACCTTCTTCTATCGCTTCTTGAATCAGCTCTTCAACTGCATATCCTGTCATCATAAATACAACAGCTTTAGGAATATACTCCTTTATCCGCTTGTAGGTTTCAACTCCATTTAGCAACGGCATTTTGATATCCAAAAATACAATATCTATCGAATCATTTTCTTTAACTATTTCAATAGCTTCCATTCCACCATTCGCTGTTTCTACGGAATATCCTTTCTTCTTCAATACTCGAGCCATCGTTTCGATTAATGTTTCATTATCATCGACGACTAGTACATTTGCACTTTTCAAGATCTTTCAAACCTCTTATGCATGTTTTATTACATTCTCAAGTTTGTGTGGTCATTTTCGTTGGGAGGTATACTGTGAAAGTACTACCACGTCCTACTTCACTCTGAACATCAATACGTCCACCATGCCCCTCTATCATTGTCTTTATTATCGCAAGTCCAAGACCAATCCCTTTTGCTTTTGTAGTGAACAATGGTTCAAATAGTTGGTTCAAATTCTCATTGGTAATTCCAACACCAGTATCAGTAATTGAGAGTTCAATCCAATCATAACTATGAGATTCTACAGCAATGGTGAGTGTACCACCATCAGGCATGGCTTGGATTGCATTGAGAATAAGATTAACACAGACTTGGACCATCTGATCAGGGTCAGCGAGTATCAGTTGTTGTTCATCAGGGTATTTCTGAACTATGTTTACATTAACCGGGACTTTCAATCGTGAGAGTGAATCCCCTATTACATCGTCAAGTGCGGTTTTTTGTAGTGTTGGAGCTCGTGGACGGGCATATCCGAGAAGACTACTGATTATCCGTTCACATGATCCAACTTCTTTATCTAAAGCGTCAAGGGTTGCAGCCATATCTTCGTCAGGATTCTCTATATCCATGCGAAGATAGAAAATTGCATTCTTGATTGCTCCGAGCGGATTTCGCAATTCATGTCCGATACCACCACTTAGCTTACCAAGCGTAGCTAGTCGTTCCTGAGTCACTAATTTTTCCTGGGTTTCACGAAGTTGTGTTGTTCGTTCCTCCACCCGTTCTTCCAGTTCTTCATATAAGATTCGAAGCTCTTCATCCGCTTTCTTGCGCTCCCTTTCACTCCATTCTTTTCTTAACCTAGCGTGTAAGATCGGAGCGACATAGCGGGCGATTTCTTCAAGAATCCTGATATCTTCTTCAGTGTAGTCAGTGTCCTTATTGGCGACCTGGAAGAGTCCGATGACCTCATCTCGATGAATGATGGGCATGGAAATATGTCTTTCA
>VAPA010388049.1_pt1 | contig 11289 bp, 8 predicted proteins | sample 3395041 | NCBI WGS metagenome assembly VAPA01 (sample SAMN08290432, study PRJNA428436) | hydrothermal vent metagenome | isolation source: Deep-sea hydrothermal vent chimney | place: Indian Ocean: Southwest Indian Ridge | depth 1973 m m
AAATCTTTTCTCAGCTCAAAGGCGTTCACAAGATTTCCATTGTGTGCTATTGCAAGAGAGCCTAAGGAGAAATTGACCATTATAGGCTGGACATTTTTTAAGGCACTGGCGCCGGCAGTAGAATAACGGTTGTGACCCATGGCTATATCTCCGGGAAGATGTTTCAGCCTTTTTTCCGTGAAGATGTCTGCGACAAGACCCATGGATTTTTCAATATGTAATTGTTTTCTGTCAGAAGAGCAGATACCGGCTCCTTCCTGCCCTCTGTGCTGAAGTGCATGAAGCCCTAAATACGTTAAATTTGATGCCTCAGGATGACCGTAAACACCAACGACTCCGCATTCATCATGAAACTTGTCAGATTTTTCCAGCATATTGCCCTTTTTCAAACCTCACAGATAAATAAGCATTTTAGTATAACATTTCTTTGTCTTGATGTTGTTAGTTGTTGATTTTTAAACTGATAACTGTCAACTGATTACTGTTTTTTATCGCACCATTCTCTAGCGCTCTGGAACATCTTCAGCCATGGAGACACCTTGAGATTTTTCTGCCAATCCTCCGGCATCCAGGGCCACTGCCATTTCAGAAACGTCCTTTCAGGATGGGGCATAATGGCTAAGTGCCTGCCATCAGCAGAACAAAGAGCAGCAATTCCCGCCACTGAACCATTTGGGTTAAAGGGGTACCTTGTAGTGATTTCGTTACTATCATCAATATAACGTACAGGTGCCAGTTGCTGAGATTCTGTTTTTTGAAGAACAGTGCTGTCAGGGAAATATGCACGACCTTCACCGTGTGCAACCCAGATACCTAACACAGAACCTTCCATCCCCTTTAACATTATTGACGGGCTCGGAAGGATTTTAACAGTTGAAAAGCGGGATTCAAATCTGCCTGAGATGTTATGAATGAATCTCGGCTGCAGGTTGTTTGCAATCCCCTGCCAGGGAATCCAGCCGAGAAATGCCATGAGCTGGCACCCATTGCAGACACCAAGGCTAAAGGTGTCTGCCCTAAGGTAGAAATCCTGAAATTGGCTCCAGATTTTTTTATTGAATCTAATTACCCCGGCCCAGCCTTTTGCAGAGTCTAAAACATCTGCATAGCTGAATCCTCCTACAAATGCTATGCCTTTGAAATCCGCAAGAATAATCTTTGCCTCAAGGATGTCTGTCATAGTAACATCCCATGTTTCAAAGCCTGCTTGATAAAAAGCAGAGGTCATCTCTCTGTCACTGTTGCTGCCTTCCTCCCGGATAACAGCGACCCTGGGTCTGTCCGCTGAGGCGGAAAGCAGGTGAGACGGGGTTTCATGCGGGGTAAATGTCAGGCTGAAACCAGGGGCATTCATGTTAAAATTATTTTTTCTTTCCTGCTCCACACATTCAGGATTTGCCTGGAGCCTGTCCAGTTGATAGCTGGTCTCCTCCCATATAGCCCTTAAAGACCTCATGTCCTCATCCAATACAGTGCGGATTTTGGATTTCGGACTGCGAATAATAATCTTAACCGTCTTTTCTTTTAGTGTTCTTCCTATGATTTTAAAAGGAATAGCTTCTTTTTTAAGAATATCGGATATTCTTGTCTCGTTTTCAGGAAGATATTCAATCACAAGTCCGAGCTCTTCAGAAAAAAGATAAGGAATTATTTTGTCTGTGCCTGCCTGTCCGGTAGGCAGGCTCTGTACTCTGCTTGCCCGCCGGTTGTTTGGAGGGTGTTCTGGGATCTCTATTTTAATGCCGCAATTGCCTGCAAACGCCATCTCAAGAAGTGTTGTTATTAATCCCCCGTCGCTTCTGTCGTGACCTGATAAAATTAAATTTCCAGAGATAAGTGACTGAATAGCATTAAATGTACGTTTGAGCAATTTGGGGTCGTCTGCGTCCGGAGGTTTATCGCCAAGTTGATTAAAAACATGGGCTAAGGCTGTCCCTCCCATTCGGTTTTTTCCGTCACCTAAATCAATATATAAGAGCCTGCTCTGAGCAGGTCTTTTTATATCTGGAGTGATTACCCTGGTAATGTCAGGACACGGTGCATACGCTGATATAACTAATGTACCGGGAGATTTGACTGTTTCAAAATGGTCTTCTTTAAAGCTGTGCGGTGCCTGAGCAGCCATTGACAGGCTGTCTTTCCCGCCATCAACAGCAATGCCCAGCTCAAGCATAATATCACGCGTTGCTGCTGCTGCATCATAGAGCCTTGCTCCTTCGCCTGGAAGCTTTGCAGCCCACATCCAGTTGCCGGAGCATTTTATGTCTTCTAAGGCGCTGATTTTTGCCCAAACAATGTTTGTCAGAGCCTCGCCTATACTCAAACGTGCCATGGCAGCAGGGTGTAGGAACCCTTTTATTGGCTGTTCTCCAATTGATACAGCAGTGCCTGTGAGTCCAAAATGGCTCTGGCTGACAACAGCTACATTGGAAACCGTAAGTTGCAGTGGACCTGTACACTGCTGCTGTGCTATTAGCCCTGTAACACTCCTGTCGACCTTATTTGTGAGAAATTTTTTTGACCCGACTGAAAGCAAACGAAGTACTCTTTCAAGGGCTTTTTTTACAGTAATATCTTCAGGCAGATTAAGAGGCTTGAATTTTAAAGGCGTACGATTCAGATAAAAGGTCTTTTGGGGCATATCACCAAGGATTTTTTCCAAATCAAGGTTAACAGGCGTACTTCCGTCTGTTTCATCAAGGAGAACTATGTAGCCGCTGCCTGTAATCTCGCCAATTACAGCACACGGAACCTTTTCACGTGAACACATTTTTTGAAACATCTCAATATCTTCAGGTTTTATAAGCAATGCATTTTGCTCCTGATATTCTGCTCCCCATATCTCCAGTACCGAGAGTGTTTTGTCTCCAAGCTGGATTTTCCTGACATCAATTTTTGCTCCTTCCGGATAAATGATTTCTTTAACAACATTACAGTTCCCGCCTGCACCCTGGTCATGAATGCTGATAATGGGGTTGATGTCTCCCATTTCTACACAGGCGCGGATTACCCTGTTCAGCTTTTGTTCCATCTCTGCATCACCGCGCTGGACTGCATTAAAGTCCAGTTCAGGAATATTTTCACCATGAATCATACTTGAGGCAGCACCGCCGCCAATGCCGATTCTATATGCCGGACCGCCGATTTTAACTACAAGCATGTCTTTTTCCGGAGCCCCTTTTTTAATATGTTTTGAATCTATTTGTCCTACGCCTCCGGTGAACATTATCGGTTTAATCCATTCACTGCGCTCGCCATTTGGAAGCCTCATGCCGAATGAGCGTGTAAATCCCTGAATAACAGGCTCACCGAATTTATTTCCGTAATCAGATGCACCGTTGCTTGCCTGAATCTCTATTTCAAGAGGAGAAGCCAGGTTGCCCGGATATTTTAATGACTTATCTTCCCAGGGCAGTTCATAGCCGGGAATCAGCAGATTTCCAACGCAGTAGGCTGCTGTTCCTGCGATAACCAGCCCGCCCCTGCCTGTTGCCTCAACATCTCTTATCCTTCCGCCTGTACCTGTCTCAGCTCCGGGGAAAGGTGCGACTCCGCTCGGGAAATTATGTGTCTCAGCAGTAAAAATAATGTCGTAGTTAAGAGAGGGCTTCCGGAGGCGCGATGGCTTCCAGGGATATTCTGGAATTATCGTCACGATATCATATCCTTTAATTGCACTGGAATTATCATTAAAAGCTATAACGCTGTTGTTAGGATTGGCTTTGAGAGGCTGTTTTATAATGTCTATAAGGTTAGAGGGTGCTTCCTTGCCGTCAATAATCAGCCTGCCCTTAAAAAACCAGTGTCTTGAATGTTCGCTGTTTGACTGACTCAAATCAAAGCATTCTACATTGGTCGGATTTCTGCCAATATCTTTAACAAACAAATTATAGTAATATTCCAGGTCCCAATCATCCATTCCAAGCCCCATTTCTCTGTTGACTTTTTCAAGCGCAGATATACCTTTTTCTCTTAGCGGTATTTCATATACAGGTTCAGGTCGTCCCGAAATTTTGGGATCGATTCCGGGTTTGATTCCTGTTTCAAAGGTATTAAGGGGCTCAGGATAGGGACATTCTGTCATGCGGTCATGGATAAGCTCTAAAAATTTAGAAGTTAAGAAGTTGAGAGGTTGCGAAGTTGAGATTTTCTTATCTTCCCAGCTTCCTATCTTCTTATCTTCTATGATTAGCTTATATCTGCGTGAGCGTTCAATGCGGGTGATTTTATTGAGCCCGCAGGCATGGCATACTGCTACCGCATTGGTAGACCATGCTGTTGTAAAATTCATACGGGGACCAACCTCAAGAATACAGGGATGAAGGATGAGGGAAGACGTAAAGTCCCGTTGGGACCACGTCCCTTTACGGGAGGGATGAGTAAAAAAACTCTTGTCCGAAAAATTTTCAGGTTCGAATGTCTCGGCCAGAAGCCAGTGCAGGATTTCAAATTCTTCAGTTGTAAGCGGCCCGGTGGTTTCTATGTTGAAGCAGTACTCAGTCTGTATATCCTGAATTTCAGAAGATATTTTTTCTCGCGTTATTAATAAAAGTTCATCTGTTTTTGCCTCTGAAAGTGCAGGTGTTCGATAAAGATGTAGTAAGCTCATTATGATTGATACCCTTTTGGTTTCTGCTGTATTGCCACTTTTAAAACTTCCTTATGTACTGCCTCTATTTTACTCAATGCCTGCGGTATCCATGCCTGAAGGAAAAATTTTAATACTTTGATAAAACTTCTTCAATAGTGTATCATTTTTTTCTAGTCCGTGCATATGGGGCGGCAGTCCCCGATACGCAGGCTTTGGTACTAAAAAAAACATTCGGGGGAATTTATCAATGGGGAAAGTGGTTCTTAAGACAGAAATGCCTGATGTGGGCATACCGCGCCGCGGTAAGGTCAGGGATATTTATGACCTTGGCGAACATCTGCTCCTTGTAGTAACAGACAGGATTTCGGCCTTTGATGTTATATTGCCGAATGGTATTCCCGAAAAAGGAAATGTTCTTACCGCCATATCCGTTTTCTGGTTTAAAAAAATGGAGGACATCGTCAAAAACCATATAGTGGCAGTTGATGTAAGGGACTTCCCCCTGAAGCTCAGGAAATACAGGGATATGCTTGAGGGAAGGAGTTTGCTTGTAAAGAAGGCAAAAGTTCTGCCTGTTGAATGTATAGTGCGCGGTTATCTTTCAGGAAGCGGCTGGACGTCATACCAGAAAGACGGCACAGTCTGCGGGATAAAACTCCCGGAAGGGTTACTTGAATCTTCAAAGATTGAACATCTGATTTTCACCCCGAGCACAAAGGCTGAATCAGGCCATGACATCAATATTTCCTTTGATGAAACAAAAAAAACAGTCGGCGAAGATACTGCAGAAAAAATTAAAGCCCTGAGCTTGAGGATATACGAAAGGGCAAGAGATTTTGCTGGTGAAAAAGGCATAATCATAGCAGATACAAAGATGGAATTTGGTATGTACCCCGTTAGAAATCAAAGGGCTTCTAACCGGGCAGGTAACGATGAAATAATATTGATAGACGAACTGCTTACCCCTGATTCTTCCCGCTTCTGGAGTGTAAAGGATTACGCACAGGGAAGAAGTCAGGACAGTTTTGACAAGCAGATTGTAAGGGACTACCTTCTTACTCTGGACTGGGACCAGACCCCACCGGGACCAGAACTGCCTGCTGATATTGTGAATAAAACATCTGAGAGATATCAGGAGGTATTGAGGATATTGACTGGATGATCACTAATGGTTTATTTAAACACTCTCTTGAATATGTAATTCACATTTTTCAGATAGTACGATAGATTAAATAGAGAATCTATTTCTACAACAGACAGGTATTTTTTAATCAGGATGTCTTTTTTCAGGAGATCTTTAAAATTTCTTTGTTGTCCCCAGGTAAGCATAGCCTTTTTTTGAACAAGCCGGTATGCATTTTCGCGGCTTAGCCCCTTTTCCACTAGTTTCAGAAGTACGCGCTGTGAGCAGTAAAGCCCGTAGCTTTTATTAATGTTTTCAAGCATTCTTTTAGGATAGACCTGGAGCCCGCTAAGAATCCAGGTTAACCTTGCAAGCATATAATCTACAAGTATTGCACTGTCAGGGATTATTATTCTTTCAACAGAGGAATGACTGATATCCCTTTCATGCCATAATGCAATGTTTTCCGCTGCTGCCGCAGCATTTGAACGCACAACCCTTACAAGTCCACAGAGATTCTCACATCCGACAGGATTTCGTTTATGAGGCATTGCTGAGGAGCCTTTCTGTCCCTCTTTGAAAGGTTCCTCGGCCTCAAGTACTTCGGTTCTCTGAAGGTGCCTTATCTCTAATGCAATTTTTTCAATCGTGGCAGCTATTAGTGCAAGTGTGTTCATAAATTCCGCATGCCTGTCCCTCTGAATAATCTGCGTAGATATTAAAGCAGGTTTTAATCCGAGCTTTTTGCATACGTAGTTTTCAATAAAAGGCGGCGCGTTGGAGAATGTGCCGACAGCTCCGGAAAGTTTCCCGTAGCTTATGGTTTTTTTTGCAGTTTCCATTCTGAAAAGGTTTCTATTCATCTCATCATACCAGAGGACAAACTTGAGTCCGAATGTTGTGGGTTCTGCGTGAATGCCGTGGCTTCTGCCCATCTGGAAAGTATCCTTGTATTTATAAGCATTTGTTTTTAAGACAGCCATTAAGGCTTTTATATCTTTAATTATAAGGTCAGCAGACTCTTTCATGAGGACAGCCAGGGCTGTGTCAAGCGTGTCAGATGATGTAAGCCCCTTGTGGATATAGCGTGCCTCTGGTCCTACATTTTCTGAAACAGAAGTTAAAAAAGCAATGACATCGTGTTTTACTGTTTTTTCTATTTTATCGATTCTTGAGATGCTGAATCTGGCACGCTTTTTAATGATAGCAAGACTTTTTGAGGGTATCTTGTGCAGTTTTTCCCATGCCTCGCAGGCTGCAATTTCCACATCAAGCCATTTCTGGAATTTGTTTCTTGGCTCCCAGATTTTAGCCATTTCAGGCCTTGAATATCGCGGTATCAAAATAACCCCCTAAAATAAAAATAGTTTAAGCTGTTCAATCTGTTGAAAAAACTTGAACTGTTTGAACCGTTTGAACGGTTTGAACAATGTCTTATATACCCCTTGAAAGCCTATTAATAAGAGCCGAGGGTAAGCCGGCTCCCCGCATCTTTTTTTGTGTTAATACTATATCATAAGATACCCTCTTTATTTCTATAAAATTTTCATGAAGCAGTGCATAGGAAGCCTGAGGATTGCCGTCACGGGGCTGGCCAACACTGCCTGCGTTTACTATATATCTGTAACCTTCCTTAAAGTGAACAGAATCTTCATAAACAGAGACTTCCCCTTCAGGGTTCTGCTCTACTATGAAGGGTTGATGACTGTGTCCTATAAGACAAATCCTTTCAGTAAAAAACTGGAAGTTTATATATGCATCCCGTGAAGTCAGTAAATAATGCCACTGCTCAGGTTCTTTTGGAGTTGAATGTGCAATGTAAATGTTATTGTGTTTCAAGCTTTTTGCTATAGGAAGTTTTTTGAGAAAAGCCCTGTTTTCATCACTTAGAACACCGGTTGTCCATTCAATAGCAGTCCTGGCATGAGAGTTGAAATATGCAATATCCGTTAGACCAATGGACGCCCAGTCATGGTTCCCGGCAATTAAAACTGTTGCTTCTTCCCTCAATGCTTCTATGCATTCATTCGGGTTTGGACCATAGCCAATACTGTCGCCAAGAAATAAAAGGCTATCAAAGTCTTCTTCTCTTAGCTTTTCAGATACAGCTTTTAACGCTTCAAGGTTGGCATGAACATCTGAGATAATGGCGTAACGCATGAGAATTTGTTAATCGTTATTCGTAAATAATTCTATGAGTCGTAGACCAATAACGAATAACTAATAACTAATAACGGTCTTTTGATTTTTGGATTTTATCCAGTATTCCATTTATAAAGGATGCTGAATCTTCTGTTGAGTATTTTTTAGATATCTCAAGAGCCTCGTTTATTGTTGCTAATGGAGGGATATCTGTTCTATAGAGGAGTTCATAAGTGGCACAGCGCAGGATGTTTCTGTCAATGACTGCCATTCTGTCAATGGACCAATGTTCAGTAGCTTTTTTTATAGTTTCATCTATTGCGGCAATGTTTTCTCTTGTTCCCCTGACAAGGTTGTTAGCAAATTCTTTAATATCATTGTCTTCCTTGATATCTTCCCAGAAGCCTTCAAACTGTTTGTCATTGAGCTTGTTTTTGGTTACGTCAAGCTGGAATAATAACTGCAAAGCGTATTCTCTGGCTCTACGTCGCTTCATGACCCAGAACCCGGAAACCGGAACCTCGGAGCGAGTCTTCGCGTAGAGTCGCTTCGACCGGAACCCAGACTGCAATTCATATTAAAATTTATTATTTTTTTGTCTGTGCTCTGCCTGCCCGCCGGTTGTTTGGAGGGTGCCTGCCTTGTCCGCCTGCCTGCCGGCAGGCAGGGCAGGCAGGCTCTGAGTTCTGGGTTCACAGTTTTTTAAGGAGCTGTGCCATTTCTATGGCTACCATTGCAGCTTCCCACCCTTTATTGCCGCTCTTTGTTCCAGCCCTTTCAACAGCCTGCTCAATTGTATCTGCTGTGATAACGCCAAATGCCACAGGGATGCCTGCCTCCAGTGAAACAGTAGCAATACCTTTGGCAACCTCAGAAGCAATATACCCGAAATGAGGTGTTGCTCCCCGGATTATAGCCCCCAAACAGATGATTGCATCAGGAGATTTTTTTTCTGCAATTTTTTTTGCAGCGATAGGAATTTCAAAAGAACCCGGTACTTTTATTATGTCTATATTCTGCTCGGAAACACCATGTCTTAAAAGTGCGTCAACTGCGCCATCAAGAAGCTTGTTGGTTATAAAATCGTTGAATCGACTGACAACTATAGCCAATTTAAGTCCTTTTGTCTGAAGTTCTCCTTCGTATGTCTTCATAAATCCTCCTGCCCCGATGCATCGGGGCTAATTATTCACCCCTAGCTGTTTTGCTTCGCTCCAAGAAACCGTTAAGTCGATGTAATCTATGCTTTGATGTTCCCTTTGGAAACCTAATGTAAGGACTTTATTAATTTTATTATATTCACTCGTTAACACTCGCTATTGCATTTTATCTGTGTAATCATTATTTATACTTTCTTAAGTATATGTCCCAATCTCTTTTTCTTTGTTTTAAGATAGCTGATATTTTTCTCATGTGGTTTTGTTTCAATAGGCACCCTCTCAACAATACGTAAACCATATCCTCCCAGTCCGATAAGCTTTTTGGGATTATTTGTCATCAGACGCATCTTTCGTACCCCGAGATTTACCAGTATTTGAGCGCCAATGCCATAGTCTCTCAAATCAGGTTTAAAACCCAGTTTTACGTTTGCCTCAACAGTATCTAATCCCCTGTCTTGAAGTTCATAAGCCTTTAATTTGTTAGCGAGACCTATGCCCCTGCCTTCCTGCCTCATGTAGAGGAGCACTCCTTTGCCCTGTTTTTTTATCATTTTCATGGCTCTGTGGATTTGTTCCCCGCAGTCGCATCTCCTTGATCCAAATACATCGCCTGTAAGGCATTCAGAATGAACTCTGACAAGAACCTCGTTCTTGGGATCGATATCCCCCTTGACCAGGGCTATATGTATAGAATTGTCGACCATGTTTTCAAAGGTAATAGCAGTAAACTCACCCCCGTATTCCGTAGGTAATTTTGTTGTAGCTAACCTTTTTATAAAACACTCATTCTGCATCCTGTATTTAATAAGGTCTTTAATGGTAACTATTTTTAAGCCGTGTTTACGTGCGAACTTTATGAGCTGAGGAACCCGTGCCATCGTTCCATCGTCATTCATTATTTCGCATATAACTCCTGCGGGATAAAGCCTTGCCAATCTTGCCAGGTCAACAGAACCTTCAGTTTGTCCGGCACGCTTAAGCACGCCACCTGGCTGAGATCTCAGAGGGAAGGTGTGCCCGGGCCTTGCGAGGTCTTCTGGTTTTGTTTTAGGATTTATGGCAGTAAGGATTGTTTTTGCCCTGTCAGAAGCGGAGATACCTGTAGTCACTCCTTTTCTTGCTTCTATTGAAACAGTAAAAGCAGTGCCAAAACGTGAAGTATTCTCGTTTGCCATCATTGGAAGCTTAAGTTTCTCTACCCGTTCAGGAGATAAGGACAGACATATAAGTCCACGACCATATTTAGCCATAAAATTTATAGCATGAGGTGTTATTTTTTCAGCAGCAATTGTGAGGTCGCCCTCATTTTCCCTGTCCTCATCATCGACGAGGACAACCATCTTGCCGCTCATAATATCTTTAATTGCTTCTTCTATGGTGTTGAATTTGTATTTACTCATTAATTTCTCTATTACATGGTTCAAAATAGTTCAAGATTGTTTTTTGACAACGTTAAACCACGTTGAACAATTATTAAACCTTTGAACTTAGCCTGTAAACCCTTTCTCCTTTAATAATTCCACCAGGCCGGCTTCGGTGTCTTTTCTGTTCATGAACTTTTCCACATATTTGCCTATGATATCAATTTCAATATTAACCTTGTCGCCGGGACTTTTATCTCCGATATTCGTTGCGGTAAGAGTATGTGGAATAATTGCCACGCTGAATGAAGTGCTGTTAAGGTCTGTTACTGTCAGACTTATACCGTCAACTGCCACAGAACCTTTTTTAACAATATATTTTAAAATTTCCGGAGATACTTTAAAAGCATAAAGCGTATATTCTCCCTCCTGCTTCCTGTTCTTAATTATCCCGTTGCCGTCTACATGTCCGGTAACTATATGTCCGCCAAGCCTGTCAGAAAGTCTTAACGGCCTTTCGAGGTTTACTTTGTTGTTAATCTTAAGTTCGCCGAAGTTCGTACTCCGTATTGTTTCAGGTGACACCTCAAAGGCAATGTCCCTGCCACTTTCTATTACTGTCAGGCACACACCATTTACAGCCAGACTATCACCTATCTTCATTTCCATATCAAATTTAGGCCTTATGGATATCCTAAGACCGCCTTTGGCCCTTATGATAGAGGAAACTGTCCCGATGTTTTCAATAAGTCCGGTAAACATTTTTTGCTCAGAAAACCCAACCCCGTTTCTTCGTTAAAAGATGAGTTTTTACTTTTAAAACGCTGCTGTCATTGGCTGGTATCAACATGAAATTCAAATGTCTTTTGATATACATTAAAAAAATTTACCGTTTCTTCCCACGATATTACT
>VAPA011118834.1_pt1 | contig 11250 bp, 11 predicted proteins | sample 3395041 | NCBI WGS metagenome assembly VAPA01 (sample SAMN08290432, study PRJNA428436) | hydrothermal vent metagenome | isolation source: Deep-sea hydrothermal vent chimney | place: Indian Ocean: Southwest Indian Ridge | depth 1973 m m
ATCCTCCAACCTCTGTCCGCTTCTTTAAACTCAGCCTTGGCCTCAGCCTCAGCTTTATCTATTTGTCAGTTTATTCTTCGTCCAATGTATGCCCTTCCCCTGTAAAATCTTATTGCCCGCTCCCGGTGCGTCTATGCCGATCATTTCCATATCTGCGTCTACCATTATCTTAACTAACTCTTTAAAATTTACTTTTGGCTGCCAGCCGAGTTGTTTCGTAGCCTTTGATACGTCCGCTAATAGGTAATCTGTTTCTGTGGGACGAAAATACCTTGGGTCTATCTCGATCAGAACATCTCCGATGTTGATGTTAGAGGTCGGGGGTTGGAGGTTAGAGGCTAAGGATTTAACAATGCCTTTTTCCTTAACTCCCTTCCCCTGCCATTCAAGTTCGATTCCGGCATAACTGAAGGCCAACTCGGCAAATTCTTTGACCGAATGGCTTTCACCCGTACCTATGACATAATCATCAGGCTCATCCTGCTGAAGCATCAGCCATTGGCATTCAACATACTCAGGCGCAAAACCCCAGTCTCTTTTGGCATCCAGATTTCCAAGATATAGTTTTTTCTGCTTATTGGCGTTTATATTGGCAATGGCCCTGGTAATTTTTCTGGTTACAAAAGTCTCCCCTCTTCTCGGTGATTCGTGATTGAACAATATGCCGTTACACGCAAACATGTTATAACCTTCTCGATAATTAACTGTCATCCAGTATGCATATGCTTTAGCGCATGCATACGGACTTCGAGGCGCAAAAATAGTCTTTTCGTTCTGAGGGGGAGGAGCTGAGCCGAACATCTCACTGCTTGATGCCTGATAAAATCTCGTTTTTATCCCGCTTCTTTTTACAGCCTCAAGTAATCGTGTTGAACCCAGGGCAGTTACTTCACCCGTATACTCAGGAATATCAAAGCTTACCCTTACATGGCTCTGCGCGCCAAGATGATATATCTCGTCCGGCTTGATGTTATAAACCAGATTTGTCAATTGCCCGGCGTCAGTAAGGTCACCATAGTGGAGCAATAACCTGGCGCCTGATATATGCGGGTCAACATAGAGGTGGTCTATTCTTCCTGTGTTGAATGTGCTTGCTCGACGGATAAGTCCGTGAACCTCGTAGCCTTTTGATATGAGCAATTCGGTCAGATATGAGCCATCCTGCCCTGTAATCCCTGTGATCAATGCCTTTTTCATGGACCCTCCAGATTATATTCTTCATTATCAAAAAATTATTAGGTTAGGGTCATCCTGCCTTCCGGCAGGCAGGGATGCCGGTTTAGTTAGAAGGTCACGTAGTTGGTGTTGACTTAACCCTGAAACTAACTACTATACTGGCTTCTTTGCCCTTACCTTTACCCGCTTCCCTTTTGATATCACAGTCTCTAAACAGGCTACCGCCATTCGGGTTATCAAAACCCGTTCTCTTGAACAAGTTCACAGTTTGCCGCGACATAATAAACTTTAGCCGTTAAAGAGACAGCTAAATTCAATCTCTGTTTATGACTATGCCCTTGTCAATATCGCCCTATCAACGATAACGCTTGACTGATATTCAATAGCTGACAATAGCAGGACAATCCTTTCGCTTCCATTCACTTCCCTTTCGAATATTCCGGTGAAATCTTTAAGCGGCCCTTCAGCGATCCTGACCCTGTCTCCGCGTTCAAAATTCACAGGTTTCATAGCTATTACTCCCTCATGTTCCTGCGACTTGATAAAATCAATGATATTCTCTGAAACCGGCCATGGTTTTTCTGTATCGCCTACTACTTTTTTTATGCCTCTTGTGTACCTTATCATCCATAGATGCTTTTCAGGTTCAAACCGTGCAAATATATAACAGGGGAATAATGACGAGACAGTCTCTCTGTATTTTCCCCTTATAAACCTCTTCTGTTGAAGCTGGGGGCTGTAAACCGTCAGTCCCGCCTCTTTCAGGCTGTTTATGACATATCCTTCTCTTTTAGGTTTTGTATAAATTGAATACCAGTTCATGGTTCGACAGGCTCACCATCGTGGATAGTTCAAGCTTCAAACCTCCATCCTCAAGCCTCTTGCCTCACAGTTCATAGCTGTTTTCATTTATTTACCGGATATATACTTTTTATTAATTCCTTATCAACCCCAAGGGCTAGTAATTTTTGATACACGCTGTCCCTTCTCATATGCGTGGTGATAATTATGTAATCAAAATCAACTTCATTGACATTGCCAAAGGGCATAACAACTGTTTTGAAAAATTTCCTGCCTTTTCCCTCATCATCCAATACGCCCAGAAAATTTAGATTACACTCCTGAAGAGACAGGTATGCAATCTCTGCAACCTCATCAGCTCCTGCAAATACGACTCTCTTGACGCCACTATCCTGTAGTTTGATGAATAACTGCCTGAAATCCCTTCTTGCCTCACGGAATACCCTGTTATAGTTTTGCAGAAGATGGTATGTTAAACGGCTTTTTTCAGTAAAGCCCTTTGCAGTGAGAAAGTATGCATATCTTTTGGATGGAATATTCTTTATTGTTACAAAGCCCTTTGAGATAAGGTTTTTTATGTACGAATTAACAAGACCGAGTGCCAAATTCAGTCTTTTACTCAAATCTCTTTGAGATAGAGACTCGCCCCTTGAAATTTCATCAAGTAGCATTAAAGACTTGTAACCATCCTGATTATCAGGCTTTTTATCGTTCAGATTGTGAACGTTCACAATTTGAACATATCACATTTTAAATCAATTGTCAAGTAAAAAAAAGGAGGGAAACATTAATAGCCCGCATAAGTCCGGAAACTATTATTTGCTTTCAAGATAGGCTTTTAGTCCCTGATTCCAGTGTCTGAGGGTCTCAATGCCCTCAAGTTTCAACATGTCATTTCCGAGCACTGAAAATGCCGGCCTTTTAGCCGGGCGATTGAGTTTTTCAGAGGATACCGGATTGATCCGCGCATTAACCTTTTTCAACCTTGCTATTTCAACGGTAAATTCGTACCATGAGCAAGCAGATGTGTTGGTTATATGATATATACCATATTCCCTGCCGATAAGCGCCTTTAATTTTCCCGCAAAATCATATGCGTAGGTCGGCGAACTAATCTGATCATTAACAACATCTATATCTTTTTTTTCAGCCAAAAGTCTCACTATTGTATCAACAAAATTCTTGCCGTTCCTTCCGAAAAGACCGGATGTCCTTACAATGTAAAACTTATTAGTCAGCATTTGAACAGAATTCTCTCCCTCAAGTTTTGAAAGTCCATATATATTTACGGGGTTAGGTTTGTCATGTTCGCTGTAAGGCTCTTTCTTTCTGCCGTCAAAGACATAATCAGTGCTGATATAAATAACGGGACAATTAATCGCTTCGCAGGCTGAAACGACATTTCGAGTACCTGTACCATTAACAAGATATGCCCGTTCAGGATCGATCTCACAGCCATCAACGTCAGTAAAAGCCGCGGCATGGATCAGATAATCGGGTTTTATCTCTTTAATCCTGGATAAAGTTTTATCAAGATCCGTAATGTCAAAATCACTGCGGGTCAGCCATACAACATCCTGATCGTGTAAAACCTGTTTAAGGGCAAAACCGAGTATCCCTGATGAACCTGTTACAGCAACTCTCAATCCTTCAACCTTTCCTTATAATAATAATTGGCCGCAAATTTGCACTTATCATATTAAAACTCGAAATTCGACGTAATATCAATATTTGAATGTTCAAAATTCTAAACTTTTAACTTAAAATTATCATTGTTTGTAATATTAGTATTTTGGTCATTCGATATTGTTTCGTGCTTCGGTTTTCGTATTTCGAATTTAACCCTTCATAGGTCTGAGTGAGTCAGTGGCTAAATAGATTCTCCATACTGGGTCTTGTAATATTCCGCGTATTCTCCCGAAATGATCCTCTGCCACCACTGTTTATTGTCAAGGTACCATCCGACTGTATCTGATATGCCGGCCTCAAAGTCCATTTCAGGTTTCCAGCCGAATTCTTTCTCAACCCTTGCAGGGTCCAGCGCATACCGCCTGTCATGACCCGGCCTGTCATTTACAAAGGTAATGAGGCCGTTAAGCTTCCCTTCGTCAAGCTCGAGTTTTTCAGCTATCGCATTCAGGACTAAATTGATCGTTGATATGTTAGTCTTCTCATTTCTTGAACCGATATTGTATACACCACCCGGCCTGCCCTGATGCAGAATGATATCTAATGCCTTGCAATGATCGGATACATGGATCCAGTCCCTTACATTCTTACCGTCACCATATACCGGTATCGGCTTGTTGCTTACAGCGTTTAATATTACAAGAGGAAGAAGCTTCTCAGGAAACTGGTACGGGCCGTAATTGTTTGAACATCTGGTTACTATTGCCTTTACACCGTAAGTCTCAACATATGACCTTACAAGCAGATCAGATGATGCCTTGCTTGCCGCATACGGGCTGTTCGGCAAAAGAGGGGAATCTTCACTAAACAGGCCTTTTTCGATCGAACCGTATACTTCATCTGTCGATACATGCAGAAAAGTACACCCCCTGTTCTTCGAATACTCGAGAAGATTATTTGTGCCTATCACGTTGGTCTGTATAAATGGATCGGCCTTAAGGATACTTCTGTCAACGTGGCTTTCAGCGGCAAAATTTACGATAGCATCCACATCTATGCCTTCGATGATCTGCCTATCGCATATATCACCTTTTACAAACGAGTAATTAGGAGAGCTTTCAATATCATTAAGGTTTTCGAGATTCCCGGCGTAAGTGATCTTATCCAGGTTGATCACATGATAATCAGGATGCGCAGACATAAGATGCCTGATGAAATTAGAACCAATAAACCCGGCACCGCCTGTGACCAATATTTTCATTCCTGCTCCGCAGAATAGTTCATAGTTGTCCCCGCAAATCCTGATGGATTAAGACGCGGGGCAGGCCGTTGTTCATTGTTAATTGCTAATTGATAATTTTTCATTTTGCAATGTTATTTTCTATTAGTCTATTTTAAACTGCGAATCAGGTTCATTTTCATACCTGACTTCATCCGCCTCTTCCTTTTTCCCCCGGCCTCTGTAAAGCCGGTCAGGCATATTAATGACATAGCTGTCGGAAGATCCGATATTCTTATATGCATGCACAATTCCCGGCGGTATAACCACCATTGTAGGAACATCTGAAGTATCTATTGTCTTATGCTCCCCGTATGTTGCTGATCCTTTTCTATTATCCCAAAGATATATCCGGAACTTCCCGACCAGGCAGAAACAGTCGGTCTGTTCTTTATGTTCATGCGGGCCCCTGACAATCCCGGTTCTGGTCAGAGAAAGATACGCCATCATCGGCCTCAGAGATGTCTCATCCGACCTGATCATCTCGCCGACCCACCCCCGCCTATCTTCATTTAGTGAGATTTCTCTTATTTCCAGTCCGTCCATGGTTAATCACCAACTCTTAGTTGATAGCTCATAGTAAAAACATTTAAAATAGCCCTTAGTTCACAGTTAATATTATAGTCTATTCGCTACGAGCTATGAGCCAAGAGCTATCAGCTATTCACGTCCTTTATACTTCAACTACTGAATCATCACCTATCATAAGCCTTAGAGCTTTATGAAGAGTACTTTTGGATATCTTTACCCTGCGACCGATAAGGCAGTCTTCCATCCGCTCAATATCCTTCACCTCACTGCCGGTCATAATGACTGAATGCTCCACTGAAGACCTTATTATCCTGACATTGTCCCCGATACTTGAATGAGGCCCGATAAAAGCGCTCTCTATCTCTGAATCTTCACCGATAATGACCGGTCCCCGGATCGTACTGTTCTTTATCATCGTTCCTTTCCCTACGTATACTCTGCCGTCTACTCTGCTCTTTTCATCAACATGACCAAACATATCACCTCTTAGCCATTCATCAAGCACAACAGCATTTGCAGTAAGAATATCGTCTTTTTTCCCTGTGTCAAGCCACCATGTATCAAGAATACGACTCTCCACCCTTTTTTTCGACTCTATCAGTTCCTGAATGGCATCGGTAATCTCCAACTCTCCTCTTTTTGAAGGTTTTATCTTCTCTATAGCTTCATGTATGGCTGATGAAAAAATGTATATACCTACCAGGGCAAGATTAGATCTTGGCTCTTCCGGTTTTTCAACCAGGCGGACGACCCTGCCTTCTGCCGTTGTCTCAGCAACACCGAACTGTTTTGGATCGTTAACTTCTTTAAGTAATATAAGTCCCTCAGGACGCAGTTTATTGAATTCCTGAACAAATATGTTGATATCAGATCCAACAAGGTTATCACCCAGGTACATTACAAACGGTGAATCAGATAGAAAATCTTTCGCGGTCTTAATAGCATGTGCCAGTCCGCCGGGTATAACTTGAGTTATATACTCTATCTCTATGTTCCACATACTGCCGTCACCGACGGTATCTTTTATCTCCTGACCAGTCTCAGGCGATATGATTATTCCTATATCTTTAATACCTGCATTAACAATATTGTCAATGCAGTAAAACAATATAGGTTTATTGGCGACAGGAACAAGCTGTTTGGCTCCTGAATGTGTCAGCGGCCGCAGGCGAGTCCCCTTTCCTCCACTTAATATAATTGCCTTCATTAATGTCTCTGTTTATTATTCACAACAACTCTTCGACTTACTGTTCTCTCTTTTTTCAGTGTGTTCAGTGCCTCAGTGCCTGCCCCTGCCTACCGGCAGGCAGGCGCCAGTCTGTGCTTGCCTGCCAGTTTATTCTTGTCTGCCAGTCCGTTTGGCATGATGGCATGGTGGCGGGGTTATTAATTCGACAATATTATTATGATAGCTGAAACACCCCATAACTTCAAATAAAATGGCATACAGAAAAATATACATATCCATTTACTTTAATTAAATTAACAAAAACAATTGATCAGTCAATTCAGTATCACATTGGACAGGACAAAAAAAGGGTGTTCCGACTTTTATCGGAACACCCTCAAATAATGCTGATCAATCTTACTTGTTATGACATGTGAGGCACAAGAAACTGTTGTCGTTGCTAAATCTCAGGAACGGCTCAAATTCGTTGTCGTGAACATTATGACAGCTTCCGCACTCAACTGTATAATTACCTCCGTTGGCAAACAACGGTACTGTCTTAAGGGTCCAGTATCCTGTAACCGTTGATTCACCTGAATCAATTGGCTGTAGATCAGGGTCTGCTGTAGGTGCAGGACCTGATAAATAATTCATACTAATCGGATGATCATCTGCCAGAGACGTTCCAATTAATCCAGACCCGTTAAGGATAGCGCCACCAAAACCACCGGTAAGCCAACCTCCTACAATTGTGTTCATACCGGGAACATAATTATCTGGCGAAGGATTATTCACTGAGTCGATTGCCACAGTACCATCATGACAACTCAGACATGCCCTTGAAACCCCGGATGGCTGCATATCTGCACCATCTCCGACCATACTTCCGAATGGGTCTCCGTAAACAGTATAGTTTGAAACTGCCGAATCTGCCCGGTTCCAAAGGGCTGCTGTTGTAGTTGATTGGTGAGGAGTATGACAGAACACACAGACCTCTTGGGTGCCTGTAGAAGTCATCTGCTCAGGCAACAGCATATTGTGCCGACTATTAGAAACGTTAGATGCATAGACCACAAAAGAAGCGCCTATTGCCAGCAAAATTATTATTCCTACTGATAAAGCTTTTTTCATTGTACTCACCTCCCTTAGCTTTTAGAGTTTTTTGTTTTATTTAGACTGACTGATTATACGCAAGATACGTGCCATTGTCTTCGAGTAGGAATTATAATCATAATATTGTTTAGAATCAATGGGTTATGTCCCACACCATAAGCCTCACTGAACCTTTTAGAACTTCTGCTTTTCTGTGTCTTTTTACTCATAAAGTGTGATTTAACTCACTATCCAGGCTTATTTTGACTCCTGACTGATCTTATATTTCTCTCCCATATACTGAAAAATATTGATCCTTCTGTTATATTGGTCAGCAACGTAAATCCTATCGTTCTCATCAATATGCATACCGGCGGGCAGCCAGAAACCACCCCTGCCTGTACCCACACTTCCGAATGCTAACAAAAGCTGGCCTTCATTGTCAAATACTTGAACATTATCAAAGGCGGCATCAACAACATAAATATGCCCCTCAGAATCAAGTGCAACTCCTTTAGGTCTTGCAAAACTCCCGGGGCCGTCTCCCAAAGACCCGAATTTTGATAAAAAAACACCGTCAGGATCGAATATCTGTATCCTGAAATTCATGCTGTCACTGACGTATACCTTGCCATCCTGATCAACAAATATGTTAACCGGAAGATTGAATTCTCCGTCCTCAATGCCCTCTTCCCCGAAATTAAAGAGAAATTGTCCATCCATGCTGAATACATCAACAAGGTGTGCCTTTATGTCCACTACATAAACTCTGCCAAGCGTATTGTTTACAGCTATGCCGCCGGGTCTTTCAAACTGGCCCATTGCACCGAGGACATGAGAGAACTTGCCATCCGGAGTATATACTACGACCCTTTTAACCACGGCATCTGCAACATACATATTCCCTTTGGAATCAGATGCCACACCTATAGGTTTTCTAAGCGCGCCTGCCCCCGATTCTCCAAGATAAAAAGACTTCCCCTCATTAAAATCATAAACAGCAACGAGCCCGGCCTGTGTATCCGATACAAGCATTCTTCCTTTGGTCATATTAACGTTATTAGGCTTCATAAGCAATTTAGTTCTTTCTTCCTCACCAACCACTATTCTTAAAAACGCCTTGGCAAATGATTCTTTTTTCACAGCATCCGCTCCTCTTACCCAGCCGATCCATTTAATACGCGGCTCCTCCGGGGGAAGGGGCCAATACAGATCAGCCTGCTTTACAGTTTTGCCTCCGCAGGCTGTCAGAATCAAAAACAGAAAAAGGAAACCCCATGAGAAAAACGGAAATGTTTCTTTGCGAATAATCGTCATCATTCTTTATTATACCTCAGTGAATCATTAAATTCATCTGAATATTCCCCGGTTATCACAAGAATATTCATGACGGGCCTGACATTTAATTGTCATTTATTAATGCGCAGCTATGCTACTGATAAATAGTACTATTATGTTTTTTTATTCAATCTTCAGTTTTTTCAGTTCGTTCTTCCTGATCTTACCTGTTGCCGTCTTTGGAAATTCGTCAATAAACCGGGCCCGCCTTGGAATTTTAAATCCGGCAACAAGGCCTTTCAGGTGTTTTCTGATATCCATATCGTCAATAACAGTACCGTCCTTTTTCTTAATGTAAATAACCGTTGTTTCAGAACCCTTGCCGTCAGGAACACCAACCATCGCGCACTCTTCAACCGCGGGATGCAGACAGGCGGCATCTTCCACTTCACGCGGATAGATGTTCATCCCGTCAACTATTATTACATCTTTTTTTCTGTCGACAATATAAATATATCCATCCTCATCAATTCTTGCCATATCTCCTGTATATAGCCAACCTGATTTCAGGACCTCATCGGTTTCCGTCACTTTATTGTGATAGCCCTTCATAACATTCGGCCCCTTTACCATAAGTTCACCAGGACCCCCCGCTGACTGTTCAGCACCATTCCCGTCATGCCTGAGAGCAACTTCAACACCGGGTATTGGCGGCCCTACTGATCCGGGTTTTCTGACCCCGTAAATCGGGTTAACCGCAACAACCGGCGATGCCTCCGTAAGGCCGTAACCTTCGATCAGGGGTATTCCGAACTTCTCTTCAATCGCGGTTACCGTATCCACCGGAAGTGAAGAGGCCCCTGAAACACAGGCCCTGACCCTCACAAAAAGCTTAAGTATCATCTTTATAAAAAAAGGCACTTTCTTTCTGGCCAGTATGTTATACACAGCCGGAACCGCAACCAGCAATGTTATCCTGTCTTTCATAATACTGCTTATAACCCGTGAAAAAGGCTTTACAGATTCCAACAGGACAATGCTCCCTCCGGAATAGAATGGCAGGAGAACGCATACTGTAAAAGTAAACGAGTGAAAAAGGGGCAGGAACAGCAGGACCCTGTCCCTTTCTGAAAACTGAAATACCTGCCGGCATGATTCTGTATTTGACAGGAGATTGCCGTGGGTCAGCATCGCGCCCTTGGGAAATCCCGTTGTCCCGGATGTGTATAAAATCACAGCTGTTTCATTGCTTTCTCCCGAATAACACGCCCTGATCTTCTGCGGTATATCCTCAAATACCAATGTCCTGACCCCCGGGACCTGTTTCTTTATATCAGGAATTAATTTCCTGTAAGCAGTGCCGTAGATCAGTATATTGCAGCCGGCGTCTTTCAATATATAGGAGATTTCACCTGCGATAAGAAAAGTATTTACCGGAACAGCAACACCGCCCGCCCTGAGAATGGCAAAGTAGGAAACTATGTATTCAGGACAGTTGTCCATTAAGATCGCGACTCTGTCCCCGGTGTTCAGGCCGGTTTCCTGCAGTCCTCCTGAAGTGAGGTTCACAAGATTATCGATCTCAGAATACGTAATTTCGCGCTTATCAAATTTTAAGCACACTTTTTTAGCGCGCTTAACCGCATGTTCCGATAGAATTCTGTCAAGCGTCATATCTCTTCACACCTTCCATTCCCTGAGACAGAAAAGCCTTTGTCCCTGTTTATTCCAATCTGATAATTATAACCAAAACTCCCGCTTTCATGGAACCCCACGTGCAAGCTCATGGTACCTTATTATTATCCGCCGAAATATGTAGAAGCTTGCCCCTTCGGTGACATCTCGCTCGCTCGCCTCGGGGCGAAGCCACGGGCCTCGTCGTAGCCTTTGGCGAAGCCGGGCCGAAGCACTATTTTCGCATTCATCCACAGGTAAACCCGTGGTTTTCTGCGAAGGCGGATAAATCGGCGCGGAATCGGCCGGTCAATAATAGTCTCCCTGATGATATGATGATGCCTGATCGCCCCGCGGGCAAATTTTAGCCTATTGTTATATATTAGAAAGATGGATTTACATTCATATCTGAAGAAAAAGAAAGTTTTTGTAGACACTTTCCTGAAGAAATATCTGTCATCGAATAATGCCGGCAGTTCATGTCCCAGGCCTTTACACAGGTCAATGGCATATTCTCTAATGGCAGGGGGGAAAAGGCTTCGGCCTATTCTCGCAATTGCAAGTTATGAGACATCAGGAGGAAGGCCTGAAAAGATCCTTCCTGCCGCCTCTTCTCTTGAAC
>VAPA010361368.1_pt1 | contig 11228 bp, 19 predicted proteins | sample 3395041 | NCBI WGS metagenome assembly VAPA01 (sample SAMN08290432, study PRJNA428436) | hydrothermal vent metagenome | isolation source: Deep-sea hydrothermal vent chimney | place: Indian Ocean: Southwest Indian Ridge | depth 1973 m m
GGCACGCTCTCGGGTCTCATTCAAAGCCGCATCAGTTGAACTAGATAACATTCAAAAATCAATGGCGCTTGATGTTGTTGGAGCCGTTACATTTGGAGCTTTATCGAAAGGTGAGCTTGATTTATCTAAAGAGGTAGCTTTACCAATAGGCTTGGATAAAAACCAGCTTATATCATATTTAGAAAAAAGAAGAGATGCTCAATTAAAATTAAAATCATATTTCAACGAACAAATTCAGTTTTTAAATAATGGTGGGAATGTTGCTGATTTTTTAAGAAGCAAAAGTAGAGAAGCGGATCAAGGCAGTGATGCACAGCAAGCGCCACCAGCGCAATCGTTCAACTTTGACGCACAAGGGAACTTAATACAATGACAATAACAGCTAATCTTGCTGATGGTCGTGTGCTTAACTTTCCAGATGGAACAGACCCAGCAGTAATACAGGCAACAGTTAAGCGCATGATTCAGCCTGAATCAGGTGTATCTGCTAACAATCCAGATGTTCCTGAACCATCAAATATAACAACTGAACAATTGCCAGCGCAACAAGCTAGTTTTGGTGAGCAAGCTTTAGGCACTTTAGAGAATATTGGTTCCTTAGTTTCTGGTGCTGTTGCTGAACCTTTAGCAGGTCTAGCAGGTGTCGCGCAATCAAGTAATCCTTTTGCCGAAGAAGGTGCTGGAGCTAAATCAGTAGCAGCAACTAGAGAGGCGTTGACATTTAAACCTAGAACTGAAACAGGAAAAGCACAGCAACAAGCTTTAGGTGAAACTTTGGCCCCAGTAGGTAAAGTTTTATCTGGTGCTGAAAGTTTTCTAGGTGATAAAACATTGGAATTAACTAAAAGCCCTGCTTTGGCGGCCTTGGCTCATTCACTGCCTACAGCAGCTTTAGAGTTGATCGGTATTAAAGGATCTAGGATTGCAACAGCAGTAAAAGAGCCAAGTAAAAGGCTAATCAAAAAAACATTAATAGAGTCATCGCCTGACGTAAATAAAATAAAAAACGCCTCAAGAGCAATATTTAATGAACTTGATAATTCAGGGGTGTCAATTAAACAATCATCATTAAAGAGACTTGAAAGAAACCTAGATGTTATTGCAAAAAAACAAGGTATTAGAGAGAGAGTAACACCAGAAGCGTTTAGTGCCATAGAAGAAGTAAAAAAAGATATAGCAAAAGGAAACTCATTGTCAACTAGTCAAATGGATGAGCTAAGAACGATTGCTAAAAACTCAATTGTAGCTACAGACCCAAACAAAGTAAGAGTCGGATCCGCTGTTGTTGATGAAATAGATAGTTTTTTAGATAGTATTAAATCTGTTGATATAGAAAAAGGTGCGCAGGTTAGTGCGGCAGAAGTGGGTAAAAAATATAAAACAGCTAGAAAATTATGGAGCAGAGCCAAACGATCTGAAATGCTTAATGACGCTATCGAAATGGGTGCGAGTAGAAAGGCTGGTGTTGAAAAGGGAATCCGTAATGAATTAAACAACCTACTAAACAGAAAGAAAAGCCGTAAATTTTTAACTAAAGAAGATGTCATTGCAATAAGAAAGGTTACAAATGGTGATTTCAAACAAAATTTTGCTTCTTTAATCGGTGGTATGGGGCTTAAATTAGAAAATAGCCCAAGCTTATTTGGTAGTCTAGTCGGTGGTGGAGGTGCTGGCGCTATAGCAAGTACAGTTCCGGGGCTTGGTGGTGCCATTGCTCCCGTAGCAATAGGCGCTATAACCATTGGAACAATATCTAAAGAGATAGCAAAAAAAATAACTAAAGGACGTGCTCAGTTCTTAAAAATAATGGCTAGTGCTGGTAATGATGCAGAAAGAATAACTAAAGCTTATTTGAAAACAGTACCAAAAAATAAACGTAGAATTTCTGATTTATCAGATTTATTATTAGATGCAAATATAGATTTAGATGTTTTAGATAATGTAGCTAATGAATCAGTTAAAGATGCAGTAAAAGCGGCACAATTTAAGCGTGATTTATTGCAAGCTTCATCAGCATTAGGCGCTGGAATTAAATTAGAAAATCAGGAAAGAAATAATGAAAGCAAATAAAAATATTACTAACTTTGCTATGCTAATGTCTTTTTCGTTATCCATGATAAAGCCTATTGTAAATAAGATTATTATAGCACAACAAGGGGAATCCCATCGCTAGATTCATAAATCCAACACCACAATACAAACCAAACAGTAAACTATATTTTTTTAATGGCAGAACAAACACGCAATTAATAACTTATAAAGATATTAATGAAACAACACCAAACACTCACCCTGTATTAACAGATTCTGCTGGTTTTGTTCCTAATATATTTTTTAGATTAACAGCTAAACTTGTTGTTTTAGATGAAAACGATGTCCAGTACATAGAGCGCGATCCTGTAGGTGGCTCAAGTGATGGCGGAGGCGGTGGAATTCCTTTGTGGGAAGAGTCAGTTAATTACAATCAAAATGATATTGTTCAAGGTTCAGACAGTAAATATTACATATCTTTGATTAACAGTAATACATCAAACGATCCAACAGTTTCATTGGTTCAGTGGACTGAAATTAGGTTTTTAGGTGTTTGGAATATCAACGAGATATATTCTATTGGTGATGTTGCCCAAACGGTTAACGGTGATTTATGGAAAGCTATTACAGCTACAGCAGGAAACGATCCAGCTATAGACGATGGAACAAACTGGCTACCTGCTGTTGATAATAACGATATAATAAATTCTATAACCACTAATTCAGATGATATTGATGTCCTAGAGGTGTTAAATAGCTGGGATATACCAAAAACAGCGGATTTCACAGGTGTAGCTAGCGAGTCAAGACAAGTTGATGCTTTATCAAATACAGTAGATATAGCTTTACCTGTATTGGCTATTGGTGATTCATTTATATATCACAATCAAATTACATCGACATTTAAAGTGCAAGTATTAAACCCTATTGAAACAATCAAAGGGCAAGAGGGTGATATTGCGGCAGGGGTAAATATGGAAATAGAGCCGGGGCAATCAGTTCAAATGGTCGCTAAATCAGCAACAGTTTTATCTATTGTAGGAGTATTGTTATAATGAGCGAATTATTAGGGTCACTTTTTGGTGGTGGCGGTGGTGGCGGTGACTTCTCTGTAAGAACTATAACATCTGCGGTTAGAAGCATAGGTTCGACCATTATAGTTTCAGCAGTTCCACCATCAGGACAAAGAGTAAAGCTAACACATCTTGAAGTAAGCAATAGTTCCGCGGTCGAAATAAATGTAGAAGTAAAATTCGGATCTACAGTTATTTTTTTTGGCAGTATTGGTCATGGAGGAACACCTACAAACACATCTGACGAGGCAGCTTTAACAGTAGGTTCTATACCTCCGCCAACAGCCACACTGTCATCACGGGTCGCTAAACGGTCATTAATTGGAAAAGTGGACGAAACACTAACTATAACAAAACTTGCCGGGACTACCACAAAAGAAATATCATACGGTTATGATACAGGGGAATGACATGCAAAAATTAATAGATAGTAAATGGGTTGAATTCGATGGCGTTTTAATTGATGGGGATCATTATAGGATCCCAATAGGCGGTACTGTTGTAGATGGTGTTTTGGTCGGCAATGGTTGGGATGGTGGTATATATGTAACACCATCATCAGCATCAATAGCTAAAAAAATAGTTGGCATGGGTGATATTGGCGAATTATTACCTGACGAAGTACTTGTTGAGCTTATAGACTACAGTAACGATAAAACAGCTAATCAAGCGATTAGAAATGGAGCAACAAGAGTTATAACAAGAATTAACTCTAATCAGAATGTTGATGTTTTAGAGCCTGCTTTTATTAATTTACTTCAAAGTTTGGTTTCTTTTACTTCTTTAACATTAAAGCAAGCAACAGAAATATTTAATAAATTGAAAAATTAAGCTATAGTTAATTTGTAGTGTTTGAACCGTTATGAGTTTTGAGTCTCATAGCGGTTTTTTTATTTAGCGGTAGCTATTAATCTCCTGTATCTAGTTATTTCTTTTTTTATATCAGAAATTTCAGGATATTGCTCTTTTAATGATTTGTGATTTACATCACATTCAAGCCATTCAACTTTATCAAGATCAATTTCATCAACTAACTTTAAGCGGTATTCTGCCCTCATTCCAGACATGACAGAATTACACTTGTAACATTGCATTCTTAGATTGATTAACATGAACCTTCTTGGGTCAACTTGTTTTTGCGGTATAAAATGACCAACATGAAAAGCGCCACCTGAATCATTACTTGATTGAGGTTTGCCGCACGTATAACATGGCTCACCTTTTCTCAGTACGTGCTTAACGTATTTGTTTAATACTGTTTGTAAGTTCGCGTAATGCCCGTTTTTCCCAGTTCGCTTTTTGATTGACTCTTTACGCGCTCTGGTTTCGCGTTTAAAGGCTTTTTCTTTTTCAATTGCTACTTGCTTGGCTTTTGCTATTTTCTTTACTTTATCGCGCTTAAATTTATCATGAGCAAATGAAATAGCATGAGATTGACTAAAAAAATTACCAAAAGGTGTTTTAACCACTTTTTCACGTAATTGAAACTTCTTACAACCACACTTACATTTTAATTTAGCTGCTGGCATTTAAATCTTCTCTTATTTTTATTTTATATTGACAATCTACTTCAAAAGTCCGTATTTCTACGGAAATACGGACTTTTGCGGGTTAGTTACAGTGTTAGCATGAACAACCCATCTGCATTTCGTGTACAAATAATATCTCAATACTTTTCTTGCTACTACCACTTTTACCGTTTGCACTTAGCGAGCTTTTTACTTCTTGCTCCCACACACAAATAAAATCTTCTGGCGCACTATATTCACTTATAAAAACCATGTGTCCTTGTTTTCGTTTATCTCTACACCATTGCCAGTGATCATCAGAGTTAAAAACATCTTTATACTGTGTTGTACCCGCGTAAGGTGGATCTGAATATATAACGCTATTTTCAGGTATAATTAACTTTTCGTAGCTACACCCTACAACATTTACACCTTTTAGTTTTGGTAGTTGCTTTTTCACATTGGCAAAAGCTTCAGCTTGGTAATCTCTTAACCCTCCCTTCGTTTCAACTTTACCAGCAAATCCACCAAACCACTTGCCAGAATAACTACATGCTGTAGCTACCCATCCGACCATATAATCCCCCACACAAGCATCAGTATTTTTTATATTATTATATTGCTTATTATTTATAACTTCCGGAGTCCAGCCGCCTATTAATTTATTCCACATAGCTGAAATAAAGAAATTAGCCTCACCAGCCAACCTATTTCCTGTTACATGCTGCATAGAATTACCACCACCAAAAAACGGTTCAACATAAAATTGTTCTGGCTTTCTATTTTTTAAAATAATTGGTAAAATGTGCTTTGCTATTCTACTTTTACTTCCCATGTATTTCATAATCTATCCTGTATTGTTAAGTTCCTGCTAACAACCCGATCAAACGGAAAATTAACAGTTGGCTGGTTGTTGTCAGTTTAGTGTAATAAGCGGTTTAGGCGTGTACTGCCGTTAATTTCCGCTTATCGCAAAGGTTAGGCTGCTTTATTTTTATGTTCGTTAGCTTCAATAATTACTAAGCAAATAGCTTTATTTGGGCTTTCGTGGTAACCCTCAAATTCATAGCTTTCAATTTCTCCTGCAAATGAATAATACGGGTTAATACACGCGCTATACATTCCTTGAAAATCTTTAACTAAATCAATATCGTGCTTTTTCAACAATTCAAAACATAAAGCATCATCAATTAATGGGTTGTAATTATTAGTTGTGTGCTTGCTTTTTAAGTTAGCAATTTCATACGAAAACATAGCGTTAATATGTGTTTCAAACACAGTAACTAATATAGAGCCTTCAATTTTAGCTATTCGTTTACATATTTCTAAGTCTGTTAACTGTTTCATTTTGTGCCTACATCAGCCTAACAAGGGTTTTTAAGTCGGACACAAACAGTTAGCTACATTCGTGCCTCACATTTTAGCTAAATGTTCTTAGCCGCTTAAAACGAGGTTATATTTCTAAATAAAGTTTCGCAATTTTAGCACACTGTTACCGCGTAATTTTTTTAACGCGTTTCGTAATGTTTGAGATATTAGCGTTTGGCTACACTCGCAAATTTCTGCTATTTCGTAAGTTGTTAACGATTCATCTCTAGCAGCTGTCGCTCATAAAACAGATAATGCCAAATCAATTTGATTCATAAAAGCTCCGAATTAAAAAAAAATATAACAACTGCTTCAATCGTGATTGCTAAAAGTTGGTTTTTTTGCATATGTTGCGTAATACGCTAAATTATTTGTGCTTGATATTTTAGCTTTCGCCATACGCAACACATTAAGCAAGGGTTAGGCGGTTTAAGCCTTGTTCATTGTTCTAGTATAATAATCCAAGTTTTCACTAGTATTATTTATACTATCTCTGGCTTGTTGTTTTGTGTTGCAATATTTGTATATAAATCCGTTCATATTCTCAACAGACCAAAGTGTCACACCAAAAATATCATATGGTACTGTTCTTAATGTTAAATCAATCATTTCTTTATCTCCAATAGTTACCGCCTAACAAGGCATTCAAGCGGATTCATAACAGTTTGCTACGCAAAGTTATTCACCGCTTAACGCGAGGTTATGTTTCTAGTTTGCGTCTTGGTGAATACAGCACACCATCAATCACAATAAATTTCTTTTTAATCCATTGCGTAACTTGTGGCAATTTCACGCCTTGCGCCTCTGAAAAAGCAGTTTGTGAGCCGCCATAATTAGCGGCTATATAATCAATTAGCTTCATTAAGCTTCTAACTTAGATAAATCACGAATCATTTCGTTTTGAATATCTCTGACATCAAGCCATAATTGCGTTTCTTCTTCAACTTCACCACTGTCTAAAGCATCATTTTCAGATAAAACCAATTCTTTAGCCTCATCATATGAGTAGTGTGCTGATAACAAATCATTGTAGTTACTCATTAATATATTATGAGTTTCTTGTAAGTCGCTATCTGAAGATAATTCGTTAATACTGTTTTTAATTGTTTCGAAAGACATAATATTTACTCTTTAATTTTGGTTAAGAACTCATTTCCTAATCCTTGAAACTAGTATAGTGTTTTACCATATAAATGTAAAGCGTTTTACTATATTTATTTTAAATTAATTAGAACCGAGGTGTTTTTTGGTTTTATTAGAAGAAATCCATCAGTTGATTTTCAATGTTCACATTAGCACCAACAAAAATATGTTTTAAAGCTGCTCTAATTAAAGCTAAATAACATTCTTCAAACTCTTCTTGCTTCATAGAAGAAAAAGAAAGTGATTTAGCTTCAACTCTTATTTCACCGTGAATATTGCTATATTGCTCATAGAAGCCAGCTAAACAAGTTAGATGTTTCCTGAATATATCAAACTGCTTTGTCTCGCTTTGAAACTCGTTATCACCTTTCCAAAATTCAAAACAAAAATTAAAGAACGCGAAAACTTTTCTGTGAAAATCAGGGTTACGTGATAGTTTTATTTCAACTGAATATTGACCGTTAGTTTTAAACTTGTTTAATTTTTCCAACTCCATATCTGACGCAGGAACAAGCAACCCTCCAGGTTGTTTAATCATTTCAATTTTCATTTTTTAAGCACCTAAAGTTGTGAGCTATAACTTCATCGGTCCACCCGTTACCAGCTATTTTGTATAATTGTGAATTACTTACTCCACTTTTTAATATTACATCGATCAAATACTCTGGAACTGTTTGAAGTCTAAATACTTCCCTTACTGAATATCGTCTACAAACATCAGGATCAATAATTAGTATATCAATATCAGAATGATTGCCGCCAGAATGTGCGCCACCAGTTAAGCAGCTTGCTTTACCTTGGTTATTTTTTACATTGCATTTTTTATCAACTTTAACATAAGGGAAATCCCATTCGTGTTTACTACTTATAGGGGAACCTCTACCACCACAACATGATTGACTGATTATCTCTGAAGCTTTCATATAGCCACCATATAAATAAACAAAACAGCTAGAACGGCTGATACCGAGTAAATTAAAATAAGTATTAATGATTTTTGTAATTTTTTAATATTCATTGTATTATTCCTTTTGCTAACTTTGGACAGTTTAGTGTTTTCATCATGTTGTTGCCGCTAATTTACGTTAGCGGCTTTTTTACAACTCATTCCCCCAACTCTCAAAACCTTCTACTCTTTGTCGAGCAAACAATTCAATTTTAGGGAAGTCTTTACCCATTAATTGATTTATTCTTTTTCTAAACTCATTAGGTTTTTCTGAATGCTTACCAACTGGCGCAGTAACAACGGCACGAACTGAACGACTTTTAATATCTGGCTTTCCTTTTGTAGCTATTATTGCTGACTCGCTACCTGCTCTAGTCCAGTATCCCATACCAAAGAATGGCAAACCTTTCTTAGTTAATTTATTCCAAACAAAACCATTCATGTTTTTAAGTTTAAATCCCCAAGCATGAACAAGATCAATTGCTTCTTGTGGCATAGAACCGACACACCACATAACTAGCAAGCAATTATCAGCCGCTAAATCTTGAACAGGTAAGTTTTTTAAATCTTCAATAGTCATTACATCGTATTTCTGGCTAGCTCCTGATTTCATAGAACCACCAGACTTTTTAGAATTAAATGACCATGCAGGATCAGCATAAATAACGTTAAACTTCTTTCCGTTAAATTCTGAGAATACATAAATATCTTTGTTTTCTAATTCAGACTCTCTTTGTTCGTGGTAGTGATCATTCATTGGCTAAATTCCTGTTTAAAATAAGTTCTAAAGATAAAGTTTTTACCTTTTCTTGTTATGTTTAAATTTGGTCTTTCGGCAAGCAAACCAAATTCAATTAAAATACATTCCATAGTGTAACCAGTATGAAAACCTTCAAGCCTTTTTAAACAAGCACAACCAACAGCTTGTCTTTGCCATCCAGTATCATTTGTACGAGCACCAAAGTTTGTATTTTTGAATGCTTCAGCAAGTTCTTTATCTGAAACTTTTAATTTATCTCTATCTGACATTATTTTTTACTCCTTGGTTTTATTAACCCAAATACAGGATCGGTTCCTATATAGGTTTTATGATGTGTATAAACAGGCATGTGACCAACAAAAATAACAATCCCCTCACTTTCTAAAGCTAAAAATATTTTATAAATAGCCTCTTCATTGGTACGCATACCACATTTGTATAAATGCCCATTCATTCTTTCAGTTGTATAATCGTTACTTGAATTTTTAAGTAAATCAATCATTGCTAATCGGACATTAACTTTACTGTTTTTCAATTTAATATATTTTTTGCGAAGCAATTTAATACTCATAAATCACTTCGCTTAACTAATTCAGAAATTGTTTTTATTCCACCTTCAAGGCTTTTACCTTCCTTTTTGGCGTTTTCTAGTAAAATTCTACCGGGTAACTTATCTGGCAATAAATTAACATCGGTATGCTCAAAGTTTTTGTAGGTAGCTAAAAACTCTTTATGTAACCAAATAAGTTCAGCTTTAGTTTTTGAGCAAATAAACTTCCATCCACCAATTGATTTAACAGCGGCTAAAGCTTGTTTATCTTCCATCTTGAGCGAACCATAAGAGCCAATTCGGCGAATTTCACCTTCGATAACATGCCAAGCAAGTTCAGCTTTATCTTCAAGTTGCTGCTCATTCTGCTTGGTTGTGCCGTTGATAAACTTCATTATGTTGGCTGGTTTAGGTGTAAACATTCCAGCATCAGGGCAAGAGATATGAGCGTAAACAGCGTTTTCAAAAGTTTTAATGGTTACGTTTTTAAAAAGCGTTGACCACATTACAATTTGAGCACTACTGAATTGCTCGCTATAAGTTTCAGATATAAGAGCTATTAACTCTTTAAATTTTTGTTGGTCGTTATTAGTCAAAATTTAACTCCACATCAATTATGTTATTTATGGTTTTTTCAGCTTGAGCACTAAATTGTCTAGGTGCTAGTTGTTGAGCATTACCAGCAAACCTTTCAACGTTTGAACCATCACGACAAATTAATTCAAGATCATCATACTTTTTACAATTATCATTTTGACCCATGTTATGAGGTGTCATTGAACAACCAGTAATTGCTAATTTAATCTGATCAACTGTATAACCTTCTTTTAGTCTTTCATTGATCGCTTTGGTTCGTTTGGCATTAAGTATTGAAGAGTTACTTTTTTTCATAACTTCTTTCCAATAACTGAAAATTTCAAGAGTATCGTTAGCGTTAGCTGACATAGTATTTATTTCTTTTTTCTTACATTCTTTTTCATTATTTACATTCTTAACATTCTTGTTAGTGGTTATCCGTTGGTTATCCGTTGGTTGCTCGTTGGTTATCCGTTGGTTATCCGTTGGTTGCTCGTTGGGTTTTTCTTGATATAAATCCCAATTAATTATAGATATAACAGTATGTTGAGCTGTTGTTTTGATGGTTATATCGTTGGTTGATTTTAACTTGTTTAGCGATGTTCTCACTTGCTGTCTAGTTAGCTTTGTTTCATCAGCTAATTTGATTTGCGATGTAAGTTTCTCGCTTTTTTTTATTAAAATACCGCGCCAATTTTTATCTTTATGGTTAGCTATCAAAAGAAGATGAACGAACAGGCGAGTAGTGTTTATATCCTCGTACCATTCCCATTCTAATAGCTGTCTATGTAGCTTTATCCAGCCTAATGACATAATATATTTCTCGACATAGAAAACTTAATTAATGCGTTTACTTTGCGGTGGCGCATTTTTTATTCTTCACCTAATTTAATGAGTTCCCATACCTTATAATTTAAAGCTGTTGCTAGTTCTTGTAGTTTAGCTACTGACAAAGCACCATTAGTTGTTACTTGCGTAATATAAGAAGGTGTTACTTTAAGTTGTTTTGCAAAGTCCTTTTTTTTCATTCCTCTTGTAGCTAATGCCACATCAAAAGATTTTTCTAAGTTCATTTTTGTACTTCCTATTTAATAAAGTTAAGCGAACTATAATATTAACTCTGAGTAAAAGCAATATAAAATTAATTTAATTTAGTCGTTGACTTAATTAAGCCTAGCTATTAATATTACCACATCAACAACGAACGAGGTTTAACAAATGTCTTATTGTCACGTATCAAATCAAATAGCTAATCATTGTAATGAAGAAGAAA
>VAPA011102630.1_pt1 | contig 11202 bp, 8 predicted proteins | sample 3395041 | NCBI WGS metagenome assembly VAPA01 (sample SAMN08290432, study PRJNA428436) | hydrothermal vent metagenome | isolation source: Deep-sea hydrothermal vent chimney | place: Indian Ocean: Southwest Indian Ridge | depth 1973 m m
CCTGCATACTGGATCCAGCCATAGGCTGTTCCGCAGGCTGCATTAAAGCTTACACCAATATATCCTGTAGCATTATTAAAATTCCCCATTGTGCTGGTTCCAACTTCAGTGAGGCTTCCGTTAAGAGTTTGACCATAAGTACCGATAAAGTTTTCCCAGTAATTAACAGGGCCTGGAAGTGCTGCTCTTATAGAGTAGTTACTCGGCAGTCTGGCAGCATCATAATGTACAATTTCCGCTATATGACTGCTTCCGCTGGTAGCAGTAAAAAGTCCCATATAATACACGAAACCACCATACGTATAATAACTAATATTGAAGTCATCATTCCCGTCATTGTTAAGGTCAATACTAAGAGGTGACCCCGGACCAACACCGATGTTTTGAAGTCCGCTGTACTGAACTGCTGCATTTGCTGATGGTGCAAGCAGGAGTGTGCCTGCTGCTACTGCTGAATAAGCCTTTAGTTTTTTCTCAAACGATCCTTTTTTCTTTTTCATTATTCCTCCTTTTAAAATTAAGTGTAATTATTATCAATTAAAAGTTTCTAAAAGCATAACATAAAACAGATTGGGATTCAAGAATTTAAAAGACAGGAGTCAGATAAAAAGCAACAGTGTTTTTAATCCCTTTAGAAATTTTATGTTCTGCCTTTTTTTTATACTCCCATTGATTATTTTAGGCTTGTGAACGATTGTGAGAGTAAAAAAATAATTCGTGTTTGACCCCCACTGCTTCGATTTGCGAAGCAAAACGGTGGGGGGAGTTTGAATAATTTTACCGAACAAAAGTGAAACAGACCGTACAAAAATAATCTTAGGGCCACCTTTCTTTGGTTACTTTCTTTTGTGGTAAAAGAAAGTACCCCGGGGTGTGGGGTGGAACACCCACATTTTATTTGCTTAAACAAAGAAAGTCTCCCAGAGGGATATCTATTACTCGTAGAGGGATAATATCCCATAAAAACATTAGAAAGGGGTATGGGGGTAACCCGCCAAACTACAAGGCGGGTAAAAACCCAATTAAAGAGGAAACTTCTTTTTCACAAACCTCAATTCCTCTTCTTTGCTCTTTACCCGCTTTTCAAGCCTTGCATCCAGCACAGCCTGCATTATCTTGTTGTAAAGAGGGCCGGGACTGTAACCCATAGCTTTCAGGTCCTTCCCTGTAATAGCAGGCTTTATTTTCCTCAAGGTTGTAAGGAATGTTGATATTGCTTTTTTTTGTTTCTTGTCTTTTGTTTTTGCAATTATGAAGAGAATCGTCAGAATATTAAGAGGCTTAAGCACATGATAGATATTCTTTTCTCCCCATGATGTCTTTTGAAGAGTTGAATAGGTTATTTTTGAATTTTCAATGCTTTCCAGTATTTCATTTCTTGCCTTCTGTGGTACAGCAAGTCTTTGCAAGGCTCTATCACGTTCCTGTGCTGTTTTAAGTCCGTCTAAAAGTGCCATAAGGAAGAGATGTGACCTGTTCTGATCCTCCTCTAAAAACATTAGTTTAAACCAGGTAAGGGTTTCCTGAATATCCTTAAAAGTTTCCTCAAGCGATCGGTTGATTGTCAGGCGAGGATGAACGAACCTCAGAAGGTCCAGTTCAGATAATCTTTTTATCGCCTTAATGGGTTCTGTTTCAAGAAACAGAAGATTAAGCTCGTCATACAGTCTGGAACCTGAGAGCTTATCAAAAAGATTTATCTTCACTGCAGTTTTGATCAGGTTAATCGTATGTCTGCTGATCTTGAAATCAAAACGTTCAGAAAACCTTATTGCCCTGAATGCTCTTGTCGGGTCTTCGATAAAGCTCAGATTATGCAGTATCCTGATGGTCTTTTCCCTGATGTCCCTCTGGCCTCCAAAAAAATCAAGGAGATGTCCGAAGTTCTCCGGATTCAGTTTTATTGCAAGTGTGTTTATTGAAAAATCACGCCTGTATAAATCTTTTTTTATGGAGGACATCTCAACTTTTGGCAGGACACCGGGTGATTCATAGTATTCTGTTCTTGCAGTTGCCACATCAAATTTCAGAGAGCCGGCTATAACAACAGCCGTACCGAATCTCCGATGGCTCTTCACCTTTGCCTTAAACTTTTTGCCCAGAGCTTTAGCAAAAACTATCCCGTCCCCCTCGATCACTATATCAATATCAAGATTCGACTCTCCCCTAAGGAGGTCTCTGACAGAACCCCCTACAAGGTATGCTGAAAAACCAAGGCTCCTGGCCACTTCACCGGACAGTTTAAGAACATCCATGATCTCTTCAGTGAATTTTGCTTCCATGACATAGGAAAGATTCCTTCCCATTGAAGGTTTTCTTGAAACAATTTCCTCTCCTGCCCTGTTTTTTCTAAAGCTGTCCTCATAGAGCGACCTCAAAAGGTCTGTCCGGGTAATAGCCCCTACTATTTGATCTTTTTCAATTACAGGCATAAAACGCTGGTTTTGTTCGATCATCAGCTCCTCTACCCGCTGCATGGAAGTTGAAGGAGAAACAGTATAAGCGTCAGTAGTACAAAATTCCAACACGTTACTCCTGCTGAACCCGTGGAATATTGCCATTTCAATAACCTCCCGGGATATGATGCCTATATATTTATCATTTTTACATACAGGAAGGACATTCACTCCGTATCTTGTCAAAGTCTTTTCCGAAGCTTTTATTGTGATGTCCCGCTGTATACTCTTTACAGGGCTGGTCATGATCTCCTTTGCTGTCTTTGCCGGTTTTATATTTTCCTGAAGCACTGTTACAAGCTGTTCTTCTGTTTCTTCGAGAGAAACATCTCTGACAACTGCAGAAGCCGCATATGAGTGGCCTCCTCCATTGAAAACATGCAATATTTCTGAAACATTAACTTCTTTAACACGGCTCCTCGCTATAATGTAAATCCTGTCTTCCATCTTAACCATTAAGAACAAAGCATCAATATCATCCATATCTTTTGTTTTATGTGCCAGATAAGCAACATCGCCTATATAGTCATCCCTTGAAGCCTTTGCAATCTTTATCCTGATTCCGTGAATAACAATATCCCTTGCAGAGTTTATCAATTCGTTAAGAAGACTGATCTCCTCTGCAGTTAATTCTCTGTTAATAAAACTTGATACAACATTAAGGTTGGCGCCCATTTTAACAAGATATGCAGCAGCGCTGATATCCCTTGCAGTTGTTGAAGAAAAAATAAGAGAGCCTGTTTCTTCATATATACCTAATGCCAGTATCGTTGCTTCTGCCGGTGATATGCTTATTTTTTTCTGCTGGAGCATTTCTGTTAAAATCGTTGTAGTTGCGCTAACTGGTTCTATAAAGGACCTTTGCCCCTTTATACTTCCGGAAGAAGACGGGTGGGTATCAAAGATATGTATCTCAACCCCTTTTTTGTCCAATATTTCAGAAAACCGGCCTATTCTGTTCCTGTTACTTACATCTACAAGTATTAACCTGTCAACCAGATCAAGATCTATCTCCTTGATCTTTTTAAAACCGAATTTTTCATGGGTTGAGGAAAGAAAATCCCGAACACTTTTCTCCTGAGAGCCTGGAAAAACAACCTCTGCATCGGGATAGAACTTTTTTGCAGCCACCATTGATGCCAAAGCGTCAAAATCAGAATTTATGTGGGTCGTTATAACATCCATTATTAAACTTTATGCCAGTTAAGTTAGAACAAAAACACCTTATAATTCAATTATATAATAAATCCATGATTCATTCCGACTGTGCCGGGAAATTATGCAGTTTCATTTGATATTACCTGGAATTATCTATGGATATAGGATATGGTGAAAAACCCTGTAATTTTCAATCCTGAATTATGGAACCCCACGGGCAAGCCTGCCAGAGGGCAGGCTTGCCCGTGGTACCTTTTATTACCCGCCTGCGTCCCGACATCTGTCGAGACTTCGGCGAGGTTATTCGCCGAAACATGGAGAAGCTTGCCTCTTCGGTGACATCTCTCTCGCCTCGGCATAGCCTTTGGCGAAGCCGGGCCGAAGCACTATTTTCACATTTCCATCCTCCGAAGTAGAAACCCTACCTCTACGGAGGACGGGCATTTACGGGTAAACCTGCCGGCAGGCAGGCCCGTGGTTTTCTGCGAAGGCGGATAAGGGCCGAAAATCCATCTTTACCCCGTTAGAAAGCCCCCCTTCTTGCTTTCGCAAGAAAGCAGGGGGGCTTTCTAACGGGGGTTACACTAAAAACAGTTAATTTTTGGCATTATTAACCCGTTGCGGTCAAGTTTTATTGCCATTTCATGAAAAACGATATTTCATTATTTTATACATAAGTATCTGTGATTATTGGATTAGTTTTTTTTATTTGACGGGTACTTGAAATATATATTACTATTGTGGACTTCTTACCGTTTTGAGGTAGAATGGTTTTCTACCGGGGCAGACCCTTTTATCTTTATATTTTATTTTGCGTTTTAATTTTACAATCCAGATATTCCAGTATATTTCAGACTCATGACATATAAAAAGGTTATCCGGAAAATAAAAAACTGGAAACCAAAAACTAAAAGGAGGGATAAATGAGCAAGTACAAAACCCCAATGTTAGACGAGCTTGAAAAAGGACCGTGGCCAAGTTTCGTTACTGAAATGAAAAAAGCCGCTAAAAAGAGTCCTATGGCCGAAGATAGTATAGGCCAGCTTGAAAAGTCTTACCGGACAAAACTTGGATACTGGAAACATGGCGGTATCGTCGGAGTTCTCGGTTACGGAGGCGGAGTTATCGGAAGATACTCAGATCTTCCTGAAGAATTCCCTGAAGTCGCTCACTTCCATACTGTAAGAATTAACCAGCCAAGCGGATGGTATTACACTACAAAGGCCTTAAGGGAAATTTGTGATATATGGGATAAATACGGCAGTGGCCTTACAAATGTGCACGGCTCAACAGGTGACCTTGTCCTTCTGGGCACAAACACTGAGAGCCTTGAGCCTCTTTTTGCTGAATACTCCTCACGCGGATGGGATCTGGGCGGTTCAGGCTCATGTCTTAGAACCCCGAGCTGCTGCCTTGGTCAGTCCCGCTGTGAATGGGCCAACTATGACACAATGGATGTCATATACAATCTGACCCAGGCATACCAGGATGAACTTCACAGACCTGCCTATCCATATAAATTCAAGATAAAAGCTGCAGGATGCGCCTGTGACTGCGTTGCATCAATTGCACGTGCAGACCTTTCTATCATTGGTACATGGAAAGGAAATATCCAGGTAGATCAGGCTGAAGTCAAAAAATATGCTGATGCCGGCATGAATATTCAGGATGAGATCGTTGGTATGTGTCCTACTGAGTGCATGGCCTATGACGGTAAAGCACTTAAGATAAACAATCCGGATTGCAACAGATGCATGCACTGCATAGCAAAAATGACAAAAGCCCTTAAACCAAGCGGTGAGAGAGGCGCAACAATATGTATAGGAAGTAAAGCACCGATCGTTGTAGGTTCATTGCTTTCATGGGTTGTTGTTCCGTTTATAAAAGTAGAGGCTCCTTACACTGAACTCAAAGAACTGATCGCCAAGATAATCGAATGGTGGGATGACAATGCAAAACCAAGAGAGAGAATTGGAGAACTCATTGAGATCAAGGGTATGAGACCGTTCCTTGAAGCTATCGGCGTTCCGCCTCAGCCACAGCAGGTCAAGGAGCCAAGAAAAGATCCGTTCATCTTCTTTACAGATGAAGATTTTGAAAAAGTATTTACAAAAGATAAATATTAAAAATAAATTATGGTTCGATAAATTCACCATCTTAAAGTGAGCTTGCCGGACTAAAGGAGGGAACTTAAATGGCATTACCTGAAAGACAGACAGACATAGGTCCACCGCATTATGAGAAGTTTCTGCCGCCTGTAATTAAAAAGAACTACGGCAAATGGAAACATCATGAAGTCCTGGACCCGGGCACTATGGTACATGTTGCAGAAAGTGGAGATGAAATTTACACAGTCAGAGTAGCATCACCGAGAATTCTGGCTACCGAGACAATAAACGAGATATGTGACCTTGCAGACAAATACTGTGATGGATTCCTTCGCTTTACATCAAGAAACAATATCGAGTTTCTTATTTCAGATAAAAGCAAGGTTGACCCTTTAAAGAAGGATTTAAAGGACAGAAAATATACAATAGGCGGCATCGGCCCAAGGATCAGTAACGTCGTACATACACAGGGATGGGTTCACTGCCACAGCGCCTGTACAGATGCATCAGGACTTACTAAGGCCATGATGGACGAACTATACGAGTACTTTACAACAAAAGAACTGCCTAACAAGGTCAGGCTTGCCGTAGCCTGCTGTGTTAATATGTGCGGTGCTGTTCACTGCTCAGACATAGCAATAGTTGCCCTGCACACAAAAATACCTACTGTTGATAATGACAAAGTAGGAAAAATGTGTGAGATACCTACTGTTGTCGGATCATGCCCTACAACAGCTATAAGGCCGAATCCTAAAGAAAAGAGCATCACAATTAACTATGACAAATGCATGTACTGCGGAAACTGCTTTACAGTCTGTCCTCCAATCTCAATTAAAGACGCTGAGCGTGATGGAGTAGCAATAGTCGTCGGAGGGAAAATAAGCAGTCTTAGAAGTGATCCAAAGTTCTCAAAACTGGCCATCCCGTTCTTCTACAATGAGCCCCCAAGGTGGCCAAAGGTCGTAGCTGCTGTAAAGAACATCCTTGAGACATATGCAAAGGGCGCAAAGAAGCACGAAAGACTCGGCGAATGGATAGAAAGAATAGGCTGGGAAGATTTCTTCAATCTTACAGGCATTGAGTTTACACACCAGCACATTGATGACTTCACATTCATGAGAGACACCTTAAGGACTTCAGCAGCATTTAAGTGGTCAAAATAATAAAATAGTGAGGGCGGTTTAAAAACCGCCCTCATTTCTCATGCTTAAAAAACTTGACAAACTGCATATTTGAAGTTATCTTAATCTTTAAAAATAACCTTTAAAAAGAGGTGGCCATATGGAAACAGAAGAAATTAAAGCAAAAATATGGGAGTATTCCGAAAAAATGAAGGGCAAGAAGAAATTAAAAGAAAAAGACATAATTAAAAAAATTGCCGCTGATACCGAGCTTGAAAAAGATGTTGTCAAAGCCGCTCTCAGGGAAATGATAAACGTCGGGAAGCTTATGTACTCATACGGCGGCGGCGCAAGCTCAGTAGAAATTCCGAGTGAAGAATATCTAAAAGAAAAAGGCCTGCTCTAAAAAGTAGTAACTTGCATATCAAGTCAATTCCGAGGATAGTTGTTTCCGGTCTGAGAGGTGGGAGCGGAAAAACTATCCTCTCTTTATGCCTTCTTGCTCTCTGGCGCAAAAAAGGCATCAAAATAACCCCCTATAAAAAAGGCCCTGATTATATTGATGCCGGCTGGCTTGCAAAGGCTGCAGGCACATCCTGTTTTAATCTGGACCTTTTTATGATGACCCGCCGTCAAATCGTTCAATCTTTCCTGACCCATTCAGAAGGATCTCAATTAGCCCTGATAGAGGGTAACAGAGGATTATTCGACGGTGTTGACCACAGAGGCTCTTACAGCACCGCAGAGCTTGCCAAACTTCTTAATGCTCCAGTAATTATAGTTATAGATTGCACAAAGGCCTCAAATACGATAGCTGCCATGGTAATGGGCTGCCAGAAAATGGATCCTTCTGTCTCGATCGCAGGGGTTGTCCTTAATAATGTAGCTACAGAAAGACAGGAATTGCTTATACGAAAAGCCATAAAAACCAGGTGCAGACTGCCTGTTCTCGGTGCTATACCCCGGCTGAAAAAAGACTTTTTCCCTGAAAGGCACATGGGATTAACACCTTTTCAGGAACATGCCGGCATTAGAAAATCTCTTTATGCCATAAATAGAATAGGTTCGAAATACCTTGATATAGAAAGCATAACTAAAATTGCCAAAAAAGCAGGAACAATACAAGTTACAAGTCAGAAGTTAGAAGTCAGAAGTATCGAGAAAAAATCTAAAACAAAATCTGAAATCAAAAATTTAAAATCTAAAATTCGCATTGGAATCATAAGAGACTCGGCCTTTCAGTTCTACTACCCGGAAAATTTAGAGGAGCTTTTAAAAAGAGGCGCTAAACTAATAGATGTGAGCCCCTTAAAGCATAAAAAACTTCCTGATATAGATGCACTTTATATAGGCGGAGGATTCCCGGAAACACATGCCATAAAACTATCAAAGAATACCGGTTTTAAAAGATCTCTTAGCACAGCCGTTGAAAAAGGACTTCCTGTGTATGCAGAGTGCGGAGGATTGATGTATCTGGGCAAAAGCCTTATCCTGAAGAACAAAAAGTATCCAATGGCAGGCATACTTCCGATCTCTTTTGATATTAACAAAAAACCACAGGCTCATGGATATACTATCATTAAAGTAAACAGTACAAATCCATATTTCAGAAAAGGCTGTATACTTAAGGGGCATGAGTTCCGGTATTCCCGCGTTATAGAGTTAAAAAAAGGAAAGACCAGTATGGCGTTTAAAGTCCTGAGAGGCAAAGGGATAAAAAACAGTATGGACGGTTTATGTTATAAAAACGTCTTTGCTACATATACACACCTTCACGCACTGGGGTCACAGGAATGGGTAAAAGGAATGATGAGGTGTGCAATAAAATATAAGAAAGGGGCCAAGGCGTCAAGGGGCCAAGGCGTCAAGTAAGAGGACTATCATTCTGTATTTTTTTACTCAAAACCCTGCCTACCGCAGGCAGGCTCTAACCCCTGAATCTCGAAGCGAGTCTGCGCGAAGAGTCGCTCCGACCTCGAATCCTTTAAAGGAATATTTATGAGAAGAAAACAGCTGCAGTGTCCATTTTGTGAAACCCTGCTGGGAGGTCCTGTTGATATTATAGCGGGGTCATTAGAGATTACAGGGGGCATTTGCAGATGCGGTGCAGTATATGTCATGGACCGGACAGGCCATAATCTTGGACAGACCTTTATGGATGCGCTTTATTTTGTATGCAGGGAAGACTATGACAAAGCACTGTCACTCATGCCGGAGGATTATGAGACAGAGACCTATGATTACAATCCTACCTTAAACACTGCAACTGTCTGTGAAGAAAGAGCAAGAAGGAAATGCCATAAAATAGTCTTTTTGCGTTTGAAGGAAAAAGAAGCCGGGCAATAAAAATGTTTTTTATCCTTCGTGCATAATAATTCAATTGCATTATATTGCTTTATTTGCCTGTCTTTTTCTTTCTTTTAGTCTTGTTCGGAACCGGTTTTTTTGTTTTCCTGATCCGTTCATTAACATCCTTACTGAAAGTTACCTTACCCGCCAGAACACACCCGGGCCTTCCGGGAACACACTGCACCCTTAATTTTTCACATATTTCATTATGAAAATTGTAATGTGGACAGGAAAAAGTCATATTTTTTTATTGCTCAGTGATAGAGAATTGGGCATTAGCAGCAGCATATTTTCAGGAACTTTTTCGTCTGGCAATAAAAGTAAAAGAGCCGGCATTCCTGAGTATACGTTCATGCTCTGAAGCATTATCACTAAATATTTCGCCTATCTTCCACCAAACTCTATGAAGTATTTGAATTGGCAGCATAAGAGACAAGGACAGGATTCTGGGCATTCTGGGAAATAGTCCCATATACACCAGGGCTGTTAAAGACAACCATTTTTCACTGGGAGATATATATTCAATTTCAAAACCGCCCTCATTTAGTGAGTTATATACTCCCAGATGAGTATGATGATAAAAACTGTCTCCGTGAAATGGCTCAAGAAAGGCCACTTTTCCTATGAATTTACCGCCCGGTTCTAAGACTCTATTAATTTCTTTCATCATCACAAACGGAAAACGTATATGTTCAAGTACAGAAATGGATAATACGAATTCAAAACTCTCATCTTTAAACGGAAGACAATGAGCATCTCCAAGCAATACGGCTTCCTCGGAATCATAGTCCAAACCAACATATTCAAACCCGGCTGTTTCGCATACTTCACGGTGAATTGCACTGCCACAACCAAGGTCTAACATTAAGCTGTTTTCACTACTTGCCTTTGGAAAATAGCTCATTATCTTTTTTGAAAGACGATAGGGGACATGAACGTCCCGGAAATCAACTTCTGGAGTGCCCTCCCCGGCCAGTGAATTAAAGACAAATCCGGACTCAGGCATCAAAGAATCTCCCAGATTAAATTCATACTGAAATTTCTTGGGCTGTTTAAGGCGCAGGTCCAGAGCCCCTGAATCTTTATATTTATATACAGACTTGCAGCCGGCACATATATTGCCGCTGCTTTTCCTGTCTAATTCAGATCCGCAATTTGGACATACTAACACCTTCCATACATTATCTGAGATCATTAATTGTCTGCCCCTGTCTTATAAATAGAAATTAAACAATATCGTATTTTACTGCTCTATCTGTTCTATCCGCTTTTCGTGTCTGCCGCCTTCAAATTCAGCAGACAGCCATGTATTAACAATATTTCTGGCAGTTTCAACATCCATCATTCTCTGGCCAATGGATATGATGTTTGCATCATTATGTTCTTTGGCAAAGCGTGCAGATTCCCTGTTCCAGCATACTGCACATCGAATTCCTTTAACTTTGTTTGCAACAATAGCTTCACCATTTCCGGAACCGCCAAATATAACACCCAGGTCACATTCGCCTCTACTTACAGCCTCAGCCGTAGTCCTTATAAACTGTGGGTAGTCAACCGGCTCTTCTGAATATGTCCCAACATCTTTAATTTCATATCCCTTTGATATCAGTAATTCCTTTATCTGCTCTTTATATCTGAACCCTGCATGGTCTGAAGCAATTGCTATTTTAAGATTTGTTTTGTTCATGGCTTCTCCTGCCTTTCTTTTTAAGCACTTTACCATATAAAAAGCAGGGGTGCAAGAATTTATTTTATGTCTGTATACGACTGTGAGGGCGTTAAAGCAGTAGCTGGGAATCAGTGTTTTTGTTTTTAATGGTTTCCCTTTAGAGATTTCAGGCGATGAGCGAACCTGCCTACCGGCAGGCAGGACTGGAAGGAAAAGAAATGATTTGTGTCTGAACGAAGAGAGTTTGCAATGCAAAGCGACTGAAAGGAGCGAATATAATTATAGCTACTCCTTACATTGGTAGATCCCGAAGGGTCTACTAATATTTCCCTGGAAGTTGA
>VAPA010342036.1_pt1 | contig 11194 bp, 12 predicted proteins | sample 3395041 | NCBI WGS metagenome assembly VAPA01 (sample SAMN08290432, study PRJNA428436) | hydrothermal vent metagenome | isolation source: Deep-sea hydrothermal vent chimney | place: Indian Ocean: Southwest Indian Ridge | depth 1973 m m
CAAACCAGGAGAACTCGAAAAACCAATAGTTCGCAGCAGCTCACCCGGGTCTGATCTGGTTTGCGGCTCTGGAAGAAGTTTTGTACCAATAAGGTAGGTTAGATAAGCCCATATATACCATCCAATAAGGGCCATAATAGTTCCCACTAAAATCCCGCCAAACCCTATTCTACCAATACTTCCTACGCCTGCCGCTATGCTGGAGAGAACAACAACCCCCATAGCCTGCATCATTGCCCCCTTGTCAGCCTCAACTTCTTCATACAGATGAACATCCAATTTAGCAGCACGAATAATACGGTCTTTAAAAGTGCTCATTGTTCCCTCCTAATAATTGTACAACTCCAAAAAATTCAGACAAAGCAACAAAATTGCATAATTGGGGCAAGTCTTGAAATATCAGTTTTTCTCCTCTACCTCTTTAATTGCCCTGCTTATGGTAGTAGTATAATGGACTTCTGAATAATCTGCAATTTCTGTGGAATTCGTTTCACTCTCTTCAGCTCTTTCTAAGCTATGAACAATTCTCGATGGTGAGCCTGTCTGTCCGGTAGGCAGGCCTGTCGAACCATGAGCTAATAAACCCATCCTTTAAACTTCCATTTGTTATAGCCCTCAGGAGAAAAATACGCGAAATTCTCTGCCTGCCACAGCTCTTTCCCGATTCCGAGCCACTTGATGGGGATCCTGTTTTTACTCTCCTGTTTCCCGGTTCCGAATATTAATACTTTAACCATTAATCCAACTGCTTCAGATTCATCTCTGAACAGCACGGGATCGCTTAAGGACAGAGCCGCCCCGCCGGGCATGATCTCTTTGACATCCTGCTTCCGGAAATATTCCTTAATGAAAATGATTCCTCCTTTAACATACTCGCCTGCCCCTTCTGCCGACATCTCACTTTCCCCGATACCCACGTATTCGATACCCGGCACACCCAACCTCGAAACATCAACCGGATATGATAATCCGTGATCTTTGAAGTAGTCCTCAACAGCACTATTACGTGAGCACGCTGACAGAATGACTAACATTACCGTCAGAAAACAAAGGGAAGACAGAACTGATCTCTTTACAACTCTATAAGGCATATTATCTTTAGATTAAAACAAAGCATGCGGGTTAATAAACCCTCATGTTGATTGCAGCCGTGTCACTCATTGGTTTAAAATATAAGGGAGAACTATGGAAGATAGTGTGAAATGTCCCAAATGCGGCTTTGAGCAGTCAGAAGGCCCGGAATGTCTTAAGTGCGGCGTTGTATTTGCCAAGCTCGATCCTGTCCGCAATCTGCCTCTCAGCAACTCATCTCGGGAAGTGCCTCCTGATCCCGGTGAGTATCAGAAAATTGTGGATGAAACAGACCGCTGGCTCGGCAAAACCGGTAAATATATAATTATCGTGCTTATGGCATTCTTCTTTTTTTATATGGTGATCAAGCGTTCCTCATGGTGTTTTCTGGACTATATTAACCTGCCCTTTCACGAAACAGGGCATTTTATGTTCATGTTCTTCGGCGAAACCATGTCATTTCTGGGGGGCACCATCGGGCAGTTAATGTGGCCTTTTATCCTTATCATATATTTTATGAGGAGGAAAGAGTATCTTTCAGCCTCATTCTGCCTTTTCTGGTTTGGAGAAAATTTCCTGAATATAAGCAAATACGTAGCTGACTCTCGTCTGATGGCTCTTCCCCTGGTCGGCGGAGGCATACACGACTGGAACACTTTGCTTGGCAAATGGCATATTCTCCACTATGACCGGGCTATTGCCAGAGTTGTATTCTTTCTCGGTGTCATTATAATGATAAGTTCGATGGTATGGGCCTTTGTAGCCAAGCCGAAAAGAGATGATGGAATTCCTGCGTAAAAAATGGCCGGCTGTTTCGCAGAATAATCTGCAGACTATACAAACCTTATTGATTCTGTTGCTGAATTAACGATATAGACACGTTCATTATTGCTTTTTTTATCAGCCGGTATAATAAAGAAACCACTGCGTTTAGGCATGAATACCTGAGCATAACCTATCATTACTTCGCCGTCAAAAAACTTCACCTGCACCTTCCTCCCCCCTCCGGCAACTACATCATCATAAATCTCATTGTAGTCTTTGTTCCCGGTGAAGTCTTTTACAAAAAAAACTGCCTTGAGTTTATCCATAACAATAGTAAGTATTTCATCGTTCAATTGATTCAGGTGAAAGGTCTCTTTATTAGGCTGGAAATCCCTCGTTTCCCCTTTCTTTAATGTACCGTCCTGGTATTTCACTACAACTTTGTTTTGTGCCATTCAAGCCTCCTGGCTAATTTAATATGCTTCTGCCTGTCAGTATAATAATAAATATTTGCAATTTATATCAAATCGAGCTGTGATGTCCTTGGATTCCGCGGTAACACCGGGCAAAAAGTAGAAGTTTGTTTGGAATATTGTTATTATATAAAGTATTTCTTTTTGATCAATTGACCAACTGTACAATAAACAAAGCTTGATATTCAGTTTCGGGGGATATATATAAATGGACAGCAAGTTAAAGAAATGGCAGCGCAGTATGATCCGGAACAATATGGAGAAATACCGTGAATCACTGTCTAATTATTACATAAAAGACAAGCCTTTGATTGAGGTAGATAACGGTTATAAAGCGTTCTCTCTTCTCAGCCCTCCTTTGGGATCCGCGGCGGCAAAAAGACGCGTCCGCATGATAATGAAAAACGTAACTGACAAAAAGACAGAAATAAAGGAATCCGGCGATGTCTCATGGGGAAGCAGGACCCCTCATTTCATAACCATGGCGGTCACGTATAACTGTCAGTGCGACTGCGAACATTGTTCAGCATTTACCTATAAAAAGAAAGTTGAACTTGACGGCGATGCGCTCAGTTTAGAAGAGCAGAAAGACGCTATTAAGCAGACCATAGATCTCGGTACAACCTGTGTGGTCCTTACCGGCGGTGAACCCCTTATCTATAAGCCTATCTATGACCTTATCGAAAGCGTGGATAAATCCAGGAGCACATGTGCCATGTTTACAAACGGAGAATATTTAAACGAAGACACTGTTGCTAAACTTAAGAAGGCCGGGCTTTTCGGTGTCTTTGTCAGCCTGGACCACTCTGACCCTGAGCAGCACGATAAGAACAGGAAACGTAAAGGCCTGTTCGAAAAAGCTGTCCAGGGTATCAAGCTCTGTCAGGAAAAAGGCATACTCACAGGGATTTCCAGTTATATCACAAATGAAAAGATCCAAAGCGGTGAACTTGATTCCATGATGGAACTGGCAAAAAAACTTAATGTGCTGGAAGTATTCCTGTTTGATATTATTGCCGTGGGCAAACTGGATAACCAGCATAGATGCATGCTGGACAAAGATGACGCGAACATCATAAAAGACTTCAGGGAAAAGTACAATCTAAAGCCCGAATATCCCCGGATCATTCACCAGACCATGTTCACAAGCATCGCGTATCCGTGTGCCGCTGAAGGCTGCCCGGCCGGAGTGTCTCAGATCCACATGAGGGGCAACGGAGACGTAACTCCCTGCGATTTCACTCCTATCAGTTTTGGAAATATACGCCAGCGTCCCCTGCAGGATATCTGGCAGGACATAACGGAAAGTGATCTTTACTCAAATCTGTCCCCGCGCTGCCGGCTTTCTGAAAAGGATTTTTGGGATAAAATACGGCAGTGGAATTAGTTAACTCTCTAACCTTCCGATTTAAGCACCTTACGGTTTAATCCGCCCTCCGGACTTATGGAGATGAACTCTCTATCAAAATATATCAAAACATTCAAGATCGCTTTTAACGGTTTCTTCTATATCCGCAAGACTTATGAACAGCGAAAAAAAACACAGCTCAATAAACTTCGGAAGATAATAGACTCCGCATATCATAACACCGCTTTTTACCGCGACAGGTTTGATTCTATCGGCCTGAAACCTGAGGACATTCGCTCTCTGGATGATGTAAAAAAGATTCCCCTGTTAACCCGCGGGGAACTGCAGGACAATTTCCCCGGCAGTCTTGTTGATAAAAGATATAAACCGGGCAAAAACTGTTTTCTTGTGGCTTCGTCAGGATCTACCGGCGAACCGGTAAAGTTATGCAAGAATTTTGATGCCGTCATATCGCATATTTCTCTGGCAGGCAGTTTCCTGAAAAGATCGTCCGGTATAAGAGATTTAAGGATAATGACCATGTTTCTTTTCGGAGAAAGCTCCATAGAGACCGTATTTACGGATTTTCTGCAGTCCATGCGTAAAAAATCATTTATGAAATTCGACATACACGACCGAACGGAGAATTTCATAAAAAGCATAAACTCCTTCGAGCCTGTCATTCTGTTTACATACCCAAGTGTCCTTAAGGACATCGCGATATATCTCAACCATAATAAGAAAACCGTATTTTCGCCTAAATATATATTTACGTCAGGGGAAATTCTGGAGAAAGGGCTGATAAACCGAATGAAGCGGGTTTTCCCTCATAGTCTGATACTGGATACCTACTTCACTACTGAAGCCGGAATGATAGCCGCGCAGTGCCCCGCGGGTGGAAACAGACATGTCTTTTTAAACAATGTCTATCTCGAAATCCTGAAGAACGGTAATCCGGCCGCTCCCGGTGAAACAGGCGATGTAGTAATTACAGACCTTAATAATTTCGCGGTTCCGCTTATACGATATGAGGGACTTAAAGATTTCGCTAAAGTATCCACGCTGACATGCGGCTGCGGTATCAAAGGTGACGTTATTGAAACACTCGCCGGGAGAATCATCGACTCGATCATTACCCCTTCGGGCAGAACTGTTAATCCTTTCAGGCTGACCGAATTAGTCGCTGATATTGAGGGGGTTGAAAAATATCAAATAATTCAAAAACAGCGTAATTCGATTCATGTTAAGATCGTATCATCGACGGATATCAATGAAGACATCATAAGAAACAACATCGTCTCAAAGTTCAACAGACTGTTTGATGAAGACATACATTATCAAATCGATTTTACCGATGACATTAAAAGGGACAGCCGTTCCGGCACGTTCAGGCTTGTAAGTTCAGAGGTAAAACATGGTGATAATTAGGGAAGCCGTTGAAAAAGACAACCAGCAGCTTCTCGAACTGGAAAGGATAACCTCGCACGGAGGATTGATTCAGTTAGGATACGATAAGCGGGATTTCTTTCTGAAAGCTAAACGGTTTGACAAATATCAGGTGCTGGTCGCGGAAGACGACGGGCTGATAGTTGGAACCGGCTGCGGCGGAATAAAGGATACTTTATTAAACGGCGTACCTTACCGGGTTTGTTCTCAATTCGATGTAAGGTTCAGGATGGATTACGGATATAAATACAAAAAAGGATTTTACAACCTGGTCTCTGAAAACATCAGATGGATGAATGATCATGACGTCTCCATGGCTTATGTATTGACAAAGGCTGATGACAGGGACAATTTAAGCCGTGAACATAAAAGAGGCTATGTTATCATCAACAGGATCAGGTTTAGTGCTTTTCCTGTCTACAGGAAAAGGAAAGTTACAGTCGACAATTTCAGGTTCGACGAGAACATAATCCTGGATAAAATAAACGCCGGGAACAGACATCTGCCTCTGTATTTTAACCGTGACGATATTAAGTCACCGTCTTTTTATTCATCCATATCAGTTGAGTCGGGGAACAGTTTTGCAGGCTGCCGCATCTGGGACCCTCAGAAGGAAATTATTATTCACAAAATGCCTGTGCCTTTATTGGCGCTGTCTCATATCACAAGAATGATTGCCGGATTATATCCCCTGCCCTGCTTTCCAAAACCGGGGCAGAGAATAAAATACTGGATATTGTCGGATATAGTCTGCAGCGGTACTGACGGGGCAAGGCTTTTCCGGGAAGTCGTAAATAAAACCGCCAACCTCGCGTTGTCCGAAAAAATTGATATCATGCTGATCCCCCTGTGTTCCGGTGACGGCCTGGTGAATGAATTCCGCGGTTTGATAACACCGGGATTTGACTATTATGTTATGGGTAAGGTCCTGAAAGGTGAAAACCCCGGCGAACTTGACCGTATTGATCTTGATGTCAGGGATTTTTAACAATTTATCAGGCCTTTTATATTTGAAATATTTTCTGTTACAATCCATAATATGACCCGTTTATTTCTTTCATCAGCTTCTAAAATAATGACTGCGCTATGCCTGCTTTTACTTGTATCTTGCGCGCTTAACCCTGTAACAGGAGAGCGTGAGTTAATGCTTGTAAGCGAAAACCAGGAGATATCCCTTGGAAGAGAAGCCGCCCCGGCACTTAACTGGGAATTTGGCGGTGAGTATCATGATCCTGGACTTGAGATCTATCTCGGTAACATAGCGCGGCGTATATGGCGTAATTCCGAGCGGCCCGGCCTCCCAATGGAATTTCACATTCAAAACACATCTCTCCCCAACGCATTCGCCCTGCCCGGCTATATAGCCATTACAAGAGGGCTTCTTGGCGAACTGGAAAATGAGGCGCAATTCGCAGCAATTATCGGACACGAAATAGGACACGTTATGGCGCGGCATACAGCTCAGAGGCTCTCCCGCTCAACACTCCAGCAGCTCGGGCTTGCCGTTGGTGCCAGCGTTCTGGCAGATACAAAAGGCGCTGACGCGCTCCTGACCGCGGGCGCTATAGGATCAAGTCTTTTCCTGTTTAAATATAACAGAAGCCAGGAAATCCAGGCTGACAGGCTCGGGGTCAAATACATGGCGGCACTTGGTTATGATCCAGTCGAAGCTTTAAGGGCTCATGAAGTTCTGGAGGCCTCTGTGAAGAACTATCTTCGCCGGCATGGAAAGTCCCAGGCTCGTGACAACTATATAACCAATCTTCTGTCAACACACCCGAGAACAGAGGTCAGGCTTTATGAGATCAGGTCAATGATCAGCGAACTTCCGCCTTTCAGAACTGCCGGGGACGGAAGGTTCAGTGTCCGTTTCCAACAGGCCATCAAAGACCTGAAAAGAGTGAATACGGATTATTTTATATATGACAACGCATACGATCAGTATCAAAAGAAAAATTTCGCGGCCGCTGATCTAAAACTAAGGCAGGCCATCTCCGCTAATAACAGGCAGGCTCCATTTTATAGCCTTCGTGGTTTTGTAAAGCTCAACCAGCAAAAGCATAATGAAGCAGAAGAACTGTTCAGCAAGGCCCTTTCAATAGATTCGGGGTTTCAGCCGTCCATATACGGACTCGGGGTTGTTCATTATTCTTCAGACAATTATGATCAGGCAATCCATGAGTTCAAAAGGAGTCTTGGACTGTTCCCTGGCCATGCCGGGTCACACTTCGGCATAGGCAAAAGTTATTTTGACAAGAGACGGTTCAGCAGCGCTCTTCCATATCTCAGAAATTATGCCGGTGCTGTTCCTAGAAATCCTGAAGTACATGGGATGCTTGGAATATGCTATGAAAGCGCGGGCAGAATCGCAGAAGCTGTCACAGAATATAAAAAGCAGATTAAGATAGAACCTGACTCAGATCTCGGACGTTACGCAAAGAAAAGGCTTGCAGTACTTGAAGAACACAGATGATCACTGATTACGAACAGATGACCACAGATTATCTGCGATCATCTGCGGTTTTTACCTCAGATTTGTTTAACATAAATCCCTTCTGCGATTGCAGAATCTATAGCCAGAGTGGTTTCGTCAATCTTCAGCACAAACGAAGGGTTTTTCTGCTTCAACTTGATACTGCATCCCGGAACGATACCTAAAGACGCAAGCCGTTCAAGCCTTGAATCTTCAGACGGAACTATAAATACTATTCTCCCGGTAGAGCCTACTTCCATTTCCATCAACTGCATAACGAGCGGTTTAAACTGGTGTTTATATCTTGAACAGCATTCTCCCCTCGGAATCGGCTTTCCATGCGGACAGGTTGGTGGATGACCCAAAAAAGAACATACACTCTCCGTGGCAGAAGGAGAAAGGAAATGCTCGATTTCACATGCGACAGTCTCACTTTCTCCCATTCCTACTTCAAGAACATCATAGAAAAGTCTCTCGGCAAGACGGTGTCTCCTAATCAGGTTGCTCGCTCGCGATTCGCCTTTTTCCAGTAGTTCAACTGTATCATCATGCACTGATATTAGGCCCGCCTTTTCCATCTTTCTGATTACATCGGGAGTACTTTCTTCACCGATCCCTTCCACAAGCCTGGAATAGCTTTTCATGCCTTTCTCTCTCATAGACCACATGAGCTCCAGAATTTCATCACTAATTTTATTTTCCATGTTTATATAATATCATAGTTAAAGGCCCAAGGCTTACGTATTTAGAAAACACCATCGATCCCGGTCCCGCATTTATTACACCGCGAGCCGGTTAATTTGTTTCTTACTACTGAAAAGCCTGAACGTTCAAATACGGTTTCTCCGCAATTCGGGCAGTATGTATTTTCTCCCTCTCCTCCGGGAACATTTCCTTCATAAACATACTTCAATCCCGTTTCAACACCTATCTGTCTTGCACGATTTAGCGTCCTGAGCGGCGTTCTTTGCTGGTCCGTAAGCCTGTATGTAGGATAAAACTGTGATACATGCCAGGGTATGGCAGGGTCTACAGATCGAATTGACTCAGCTATTTGTTTAAGAATTTCATCAGAGTCATTATATGAAGGAATAATAAGTGTTGTAACCTCCACCCAGACATTCAGACTTTTCATCAGCTCTATTGTATTCAAAACAGGCTTAAGCCTCGCTCCGCATATTTTTTTATAGAATTCATCATCACCTTTAAGATCAATATTGATCGCGTCCAGATAAGGAGCAATGTTTTTTGCGGGACCAGGAGTCATATATCCATTACTGACAAAAACATTCTTAATTCCCCTCTTTGCTGCCAGCGCAGCACAATCATATGCAAATTCATAAAAAATCGTCGGCTCGGTATAAGTGTAAGAAATACTCTTACATCCTGATTTTTCAGCCTCACTTACTATAAACTCAGCCGTTACACTTTTTCCCGGCAGTTCATCATGTCCTTTTGGTAATTGAGCTATATCATAGTTCTGGCAATGCAGGCACCTGAAATTGCAGCCCACCGTTGCGATCGAATATGATGTTGAAGCCGGATAAAAATTATATAAAGGTTTTTTTTCTATCGGATCGACATTTACAGCAATTATTTTGCCGTAAACAAGACTGTACAGCGCACCTCCAAGGTTTTCTCGTACCTCACATATTCCTCTCGAGCCTTCAGCGATTTTGCAGTAGTGCGCGCACAGCGAACACTTTACTTTATTGTTCTTAAGCTTTTGATAGAACATTGCTTCCTTCATAATTAAAATTATATCACGATATGACATAAATGCAGTAGATAGTCGTCATTACGCGAACTGATATTTTATCAGTGTTAATCTGTGGATTACATTCTGCGACAATCTGTGTTCTTCTTATTGTTTACTATTTGTAAACATTTGTATCTTTTAAAGCAACAGAATAATTGTTTACTAAAAGTATTTTTATGTTCTTTTTTTGCATTTTTTTCTTGACATTGATTTCTTTTTGTTATATAAATGTATTAGTGAGTTATGTTAGACAAACTTTTTACATCAGGAACAAGGGCTGATATTATGTCGCTGCTCTTTAATAGTCCCGAGGAAAAGTTTTACGTACGCGAGATAGCTCGACTCGTTTTAAAAAACCCCTCTGGAGTAAAAAAGGAGCTGGACAAACTTGAAGCAATGAAAATTGTTGAGAGTGAAAAGGAAGGCAATCTTAAATACTTTCAAGTCAACAAGAACTCTTCCCTGTTTCCCGAACTAAAAGGATTAATAGCCAAATCATTGGGCCTGCCTGGCGCACTTAAATCCGTTCTGAAGGCTTCAGATGCAAAGAGAGCGTTTATTTATGGCCCGTATGCGGGTGATTCCAATTTTCCCACAATTGATCTTTTTATAGTCAGTGATTCCAATCATATCGGAAAAAACCTCAGAGATGTTGAGAAGAGATTCGGCAGAGAGATCCATTTCACAGTAATGTGTGATTCTGAGTATAGATCTAAAAAAAAATCGGGAGACCGCAGACTGAAAAAACTATTAAACGCAAAAAAGATTTTATTGCTGGGTAGATTATAAATCAAGTTTATTCCCATTAAATGGGAGTAGAAAGGGGGTGAAAAAGAATGGCCGCCAAGAAAAAAGCCGCTGCAAAGAAAAAAGCAGCTCCAAAAAAGAAAAAAGCTGCTAAGAAAAAGAAAAAAGTAGCTAAGAAGAAAAAGGCAGCTCCAAAGAAGAAAAAAGCTGCTAAGAAAAAGAAAAAAGCTGCTAAGAAAAAGAAAAGAAGATAAAACTCTTTTAGAGTTTTGCAGCTCTGCTGCCTGCGTTTCGGAAGTCCGGACCGCAGGCAGTTTTTTTTGTCATTTATCAGTGAGCAATGATGAAAAACAGGCCGGTAATGCCCTTAATCCGTATTTTCAAAAAGAAATATTTCATGGGAAGAGCGAGATACGCATTCAGGGTCAAAATTGGAAATCAGATCCAGGAGGAGCAAATAACCGTTACTGCAATAAAAACATCGGCATCATATCTGCATGGTCAGCTCTCGTGGAGATTCGGCCTTACGAGGAGCTGATACAAATTCCCATGAATCTGAAAAAGTAAGAAGTTTTCTCAGAAGTTTTATATTAAGAGTATGTCCCGCCCTGTTGGCGATTATATGTCCATAAATAGGATAGCCGAGAAGTGAAATGTCTCCGACAGCATCTAATATTTTATGTCTTACAAATTCGTTCTTGAACCGCAGATCGTTCTTGTTGAGAATTCCGCTGTCACCTACAACAATAGCGTTATCCAGAGAACCCCCTTTGGCCAATCCTCTGGACCTTAGCATCTTGACATCCTTCAAAAAGCCAAAAGTCCTGGCAGGAGCGATCTCTTTAATAAAACCTTCTTCTGTAATATCTATGCTGAATTTCTGCTCTCCAAAAGACGGATGGTTGTAATCAACATTGAATGACATTTTTATTCCTTCATATGGTACCACCGAAATTTGGCAAGGACCCTCAACAACAGAAACCTGCTTTAAAATCCTTATGCAGGAAACCTTACTGGCCTGCTGCGCAACTACACCATTTTTCAGTATTTTTTGAATAAAGTAAAACGCGCTTCCATCCATTATGGGAATTTCAGGGCCGTCAAGCTCAATA
>VAPA010905145.1_pt1 | contig 11192 bp, 11 predicted proteins | sample 3395041 | NCBI WGS metagenome assembly VAPA01 (sample SAMN08290432, study PRJNA428436) | hydrothermal vent metagenome | isolation source: Deep-sea hydrothermal vent chimney | place: Indian Ocean: Southwest Indian Ridge | depth 1973 m m
ATCCAGTCTCAAAAAGCATATTAAGTCCATTCACAACTCTGGTGTCATTTATATTTATTTCAGGGATCATACTGCTGTCTGTTTTTAAAAAGAAAAAATACCCTTTTCTTTTCTTTGGTATTTTATGGTACTTCATAGCTATTTCACTTGAGAGTTTTATAGCTGTTGGTTCTGACCTTTATTTTGAGCACAGGAACTATCTGCCCATGACCGGACTTGTTCTGGGTCTTGTATTACAGGCTTTCAAGTCTAAAAAAGCCGTTTCCCTGCAAAACAGCAAGACTGCTTTGATCACAGTCCTGATATTAATATGTACACTTGGTGCATTCACTTTTTACAGAAACTTTATATGGAAAGACCTCAGGGCCCTATGGCTCGAAACATCAGAAAAAGCCCCTACCAATACACGCGCTTTTGTGACTGTAGGGAAAGACTACTTTGTAACATCCGACTTTGACATGGCAGAAAAATATTTAAAAAAGTCTCTTGATTACGCACTCAGCATGAAGCAGAGCTATTTTTACCAGGAATCAGCCCTGTACCTGGGGAAAATTTATCTCATTAAAGGTGATGTAAAGAAAGCTGAAGAGGTCACCAGGGTTTTCAACAGAAGAGTTCCTGATTCATACAGGTTAAAGATATTAAAAGGCCTTTATCTCTCAGATATGGGCAGGTTGGATAAAGCTTCTGCGTTTTATGCCCGGGCCCTTGCCCAGGCCAGGCAGGAAAATAATAAAGTACACTTTTTTTTAAATCTCGGTTTTGCTGACCTTTACAGAAAAACAGGTGAATTTGAACGTTCTCTAAAGGCCTATAATTCTTCAATTAAAAACCATCCTGTAAATCCCTTAGCACATTATGGTATTGCAATGATATATATGGCACGGGAAGAAATGGTAAAGGCCGGGGAACACCTTGAAAAAGCTCTCGGTTTTCATCCCGGCAATACACTTGCCCTTTCAGCTAAAGCGGACATGGTCCTTAAAACTGAAAAAGATGCTGCCAAAGCTCTTTCTTATGCAGAAAAGGCCCTGTCATCCGATCCGCCATTTCATGAGCCATATCTGGCTATGGGTTCAATACTCACATATCAGGGAAAAGATAAAGAGGCCGAAAAATATTTCAAAAGATCAAAAACAGTCTGGAGTCCCGCACCTGAATATAAGATTAATTATTCAAAAGCATATGCATATTTTCTTAAAGGCGACAGGAGTTCAGCAGATATATATTTAAAAAAAGTACTGAATGACGCGAATACGCCTAAGAAAATTAAACAGTCTGTTCGAAAAAAGTTCTTTTAAAAAATGGTTCTACTGAGTTTTGTGTGGGCATTTTATTTTATTTCCCCTACCTTGACGGGCCTGTCCCGAATTTTTTGTCGGGGAGGGGATTAAGGGGAGGGTGTTTTAAACAATTTTCCCTTATCACTTCTTTTTTTCCTGTTTGTCATTCCGGCAGAGCCTGTCCCTGCTTATCCTGTACCATGCGGTTCAGGGCTTGTCAGGGATCGCCGGAATCTCTTTTGTTAGTCATTCCGGCTTGTCCGGAATCAAGGAGCTTTCATGCCTGATAAACGCTTTGCAGTGTATATAATGGCTAATGCCAGGCCAACCCTGTATACAGGGATAACAAATAATCTCATAAAAAGAGTCTATGAACACAAAAATAATCTTAACCCACGAAGTTTTACTGCAAAATATTACCTTCACAATCTTGTACATTACGAATTATGTGAGAACAGCTTTAGTGCTATAATTAGGGAAAAGCAGATAAAAAACATGAGCAGGCAGGAGAAGATAGAGCTTATCAGGCAAAATAATCCGGAATTCAGAGATTTATATGAAGATATTGATAGAACGATTCCGGACAAGCCTGCCTACCGCAGGCAGGCCGGAATGACGGATTAATAAGGTGTTTTCAGCTTTTTTGCAAATGGACCAAAAATTCTTTTAGTGGTCTGATTACAGAGGTTCTCTGTAATTAAGCCATTCTTCTATTTTCCCCTGCTCTGATGAGGACTCGATCACAAAAAACCCTTCAGCATACTGGACTTTTTTATCAAGGGTTAAGGTGCGGAATTTGTTCATAGATCTATTGATCTCAAGATAATCAATGATCTTTAACTGTGATTTGTAGAACTTAATTGCCTTTAGTTTTATTTTTATAACACCGGTAATATCAACAAGTGTATTAATCCTTACAGGTGTTGCGATCTCGCACAGAGCAAGCCTGAAATCAAGCTTTTTCTGTATCTCCAGAGCAGCTGCAGCTGCTGCCCTGTGGTCCGGGTTAAGCTCGGCCATTGAAGGGCAGTAGATCGTGTCAGGCATATAGGCCTCAATTATTTTCAGCAGTTTTTCTTTTATATCTTCAAAGTTTTCAAAAAGACCCCTGTCAGGGAATCTAAGAAACTCATAATCTGTAACCCCCAGGATACCCAGTGCCTTATGAGCCTCCTTTTCCCTTAACACAGTATAGCTGGCAGGTTCAGGGTTTGAAGGATCGGCCTTGTCTCCGCTGGTAAGAAAAACAACTTTTACTTTTTCCCCCTGACTGACTAACATCCTTATTGTTCCTCCACAACCGAAAGTCTCATCATCAGGATGCGGAGCCAGCACAAGCACTCTTTCACCCGGCGGTGGTGAAGTGTTATAAGGAACTATCTCTGTCTCTGTTAAGTATCTCTTTACCATACAATCGATTAGATAGTGTATTGTCTCATAAATAAATTTACATAATTCTGTCATTCCCACTTGTTGGGAATCCTTCTTACAAAAGGGAAAAAATTCCGGTCAAGCCGGAATGACACTTCAAAAAGTGTAAAGAAGCGTTAGGGACAGCACATTAAACTTCTTTGTTTAATTTTTTATAGTCCTTAAAAAAATCGATTATACCTTTAAAATACATCTTTGTTTTTTCTGCCTTACCGGTTTCCAGGATCAGGATTTTGGGCAGTTTGCTTATAAATCTGTAAATTTCCGAATATAAAACGGATTTAAATTTTTTGCCATACTTAAACACTATAAAAAGCCTGTTTCTGGTCTGATAATAAACCCTTATTGGGCTGTGCTCCCTGAAATTCATGAACATTTTATATCTTTTTTCACCCAGTGAATGCTCCAGAAAAGCCTTTCTGCTAAGCAGTATCTTAAAACCATTGTTTAGAAACCTGAAACAATAATCAAAATCTATATAATCTATAAAGAAAATTTCATTCATGAACCCGATCTTCTCCACTGCCCTGTTTTTTACAAGATTACCGGAGGTTAAATGAAAATGTATAAAACAGTCTCCATCCGGGTCTTTGATTTTTTTATTGAATAAAGCAGAGGTAACAACCGGAGGCAGTTCCTCCATTAAATTCCTGTCAAATATCCTGGGTACAAGCAAAGCTGTTTGTTCCTTTTCCCCGGGTTCAAGGTTATCATATGAATGCAGCATTTCATGGACCATGTTCTTAGATAAAACACTGTCCTGGTCCAGCAGGAGTGTCCACTCATAACCATGCTCCAGGGAATAACGTATACCCTGATTAAAAGCAGCCCCCAGTCCTGCGTTTTCCTCGTTAAATATGAATAATACTTTTTCCGGGTAACTTAACCCGGCAATAACACTTTTTATATTGTGGCCTGAATTGTTGTCCACAACAACAACTTTATCTGTCTGCTCAATGGAAGAATCAATGCATGTTTGCAGTTTTTCCGGTGAATTATATGAAACTATCACTGAACAAATATTTTTATCCATATCTTTCAGACTTTAAAAGGATTCGAGGATTCAGGGATTCAAGGGTTCAAGTGTTTGTTTTCTAATGCTTTCATAAGAGCCTTAAGCATTCTTTCTATCTCACCTATGTCCTTCTGAAGTTTCTTTAATTCTTCAACTTTAATATAGCCTAAATCACCAGATAAAAGTAATTGAGTCTCCAGTTCACAATTTGACCCATAAGCTATATATAAGAAACGGATATATTCTGGAGTTGTTTTTCTTCCATATCCTTCGGCTATATTACTTGGAACTGATACAGCAGCCCTTCTTATCTGAGATGTCAAACTATATTGTTCTTCTTTGGGAAATGTCTTTGTTATTTGATAAATATCTAAACATAACTGATAAGATTTTTGCCAAACCTTTAAGTCTTTATAATTTTTCAGCATTTCACTCGAACCCGTGCCTGCCGGCAGGCAGGCTTGACTCCTTGACCCCTTGAATCCTTAAAACATAAATATTATTTCACATTATAATAAATAATCCCTATTCCTCCCCACTGCCCCCAGCCCCGGTCATTTTTTCTGTCCAGAAATTCCCTGTGCCTGTATCTTCTTTTTATTTCATTCCATAACCTATTTACTTTACATGCCTTTACCTTTGGATGAAACAGTATATCGTGAAATGCTATGATACCGTTCTGCTTTACAAGCTTAGAATACATCTTCCAGTCTTTTTTGACCCCTTCATACCTGTGGTCTCCGTCAATCATGAGGAAATCTATTTTATGCCCTTTTAATTTTTTAAGCAGTTCTTTCCTGGTTGCCTGTTTGTGAGAATCTTTTCTAAGAAAATACATTCTCTGTCTCTTCTTTTTATATTGCCTGAATCTTTTAGTATCGCTCAGGGTATAGCCTCCGCCAAACGGCCCTCCCGTAAGGTCTATGCTTATTATTAAGGCGTCCGGTTGAGCAATCCTGCACCAGGCATAAAGTGTGCCCCCCTTTTCTGTGCCGATTTCCACAATTGTTCTTAATTTTCTTTTTTTAAGCAGGCTGATAAGCGGTGAAAGTTCAGTGGCTTTCTGGGTTGCACCTTTTCTTAATGCGATTTTAGCGAGATACCTTGAATGCATATGTGTAAATAATTCATTTATGCTTTGGGAATTAAAGGGAATATTAGATGAACTTACAACATAAATAGGGATATAACCTATCAGGTTTTTATTCTAAGCTTACCCTCCTTAAATACACAAAACCTGTTTTGTATTTTATCTGAGTGTTCATATAAAATTTTCTTTATGACCTTTGTCTTTTTGTCAGCATCTGCATCTTCCAGCCTTAAAATTATCACCCCTGAATGTGATTTACCTGAATTATAAACAAGTTCCCCGAAATCCTTATCCATCGTAATAACCATACGAGCATCAGAGACAGCCAAGTTTAGTATTTCGGAATCCTTTGCCTTTGGATTTACGTCCCTTACAGTCTTAACATCATATCCATTATCTCTCAGCCACTGTTCTACTTTTTTGCCAACACCGACATCAACCAAAAATTTCAATTTACTATGCTGTTCCAAGAGTCAACCTGCATCAACTACAAAAACCTGTTCTTCATTGACCCGTTCAGATGCATACAGCAGAACCGCCTGCATATCTTCCTTTTCAAGTTCAGGGTAGTCCTCTAATAATTCCTTAACTGTAACCCCTCCCGCAAGAGCCTTCAATATCTGTTCTACTGTAATCCTGAGGCCTCTAATAGTTGGTTTGCCAACCATTACATCAGGATTGACTGTAATCCGATTTAATAAATCTTCTGTTTTCATCTTAATACCCTCCTCGAGAAAAAACAGGGAAAAATCTTTATTGTTAATTTCATTCCTTTTTTAAAATTATACCACAAAGATCCTGAGAAAATATTTATAAAACCAAAAAATAATGCAAGTGAGAGATATCTTAAGTTGTTCCTGCCTGAAGGTGGCATCCGGCAGTGCAATCCTGCACCAGGCATAAAGAGTGCCTCCTTTTTCTGTCCCGATTTCCACAATTATCCTTAATTTTCTTTTTTTAAGCAGGCTGATAAGCGGTGAAAGTTCCGTGACCTTCTGGGTTGCACCTTTTTTTAATGCGGTTTTAGCGAGTTCCCTGGAATTGTTAAGTTATAAAAAAGTTATTTTTTCTTATTATAAGAAAAAAGACAGGTCTTACTTGTATCTTGATGATAATAAGTCCGCTCAGTAACTTATAATACAGGAGATAAGAGCAGTAAATTATCCTGCCATGCCTTTCCAGCCAGATTTTGATAGCGAAATTTGCTTGGACTGTGCAATGAATTTATTACTCTTTCAGCTCAGGATATTTTGTTTTTCCTACAACATCATTTAAATCCACTTTCCCCCAATCAAAATTCTTTACATCTTTTACTTTCTTGCCAAGATATTCGATATGACAATAAAGTCCACCCACAGGTTTATTTTTCAAATATTCATCCGCTAACGATGAAAACCTACCAACAATTGGATTTGACATACCAGTCTCAATACATTCAAATCCAAGTGCTTCAGAAAATAAAACTCTTAACGCCATGTCACTAAATTGAAAAAAATGCCACGGTCTTTCATGAGATGAAAAAGAAAAATGAGTTTCTATAAAAACAATTCCGCCCACTTTTAGTAATTTTGCAATCTCAGTAGCAACAATCCAAGGCATTGCAAAATGTTCAAAACAAGCGCTTGAATAAACCATATCAAATTTTTCTTCCCCTTCAAAATATGAAGACAGCTTATGAACATTGCCCACAACATCAACATTTCTGCCAGGATAAAAGTCAAAACCGACATATTCTGCCTTGGGGAAAAATTCTGTTCGAATATTTGTTTCATGTGTTACTGCACGACTACCTATTTCCAATATTCTCATTCCTGGCTTGTTTCCAATTTCATGTAAATATCTTCCCCATTTTTGATGACTAACTATTTTTGACATCGGAACATCTGCTGCTAAAAGGTCCTTATCAGAGATATTATCTATTAACAAGGAAAGCTTACGGCAAGCTTTAAGCATTTTTTGGGTTAGTTTATTCATAACTTTCCTTTTTTATGGCTAACAATGGTTAATTTTTTGTTTGAACAGTCGAACAGACTATTCTCCCAAGACCTTCTCTTTTGCTGGATCATAAAAATTCTATTTTTAATTTTAAATTTAAATCATAACACAGCACTTTGGAAATTATAACAAATAGTTAATTATTTCAGAAAAACTAAGGGAAAACATTTAAATGCAGAAATTTAAAGAATAATGCAGTCTTGCTTTTACTTTGACAAAGAAAATAAATTCTTTTACAATAAAAATCCATGGAAAAACAAGAGCTTTTGGGTTTTACGCTTGCATATCTTGATAACCGGATTTCACCATTTCGTCATCTGGTCTCAGAGAATACATTAGCTATATTAAATCAAATTGCTATGAATGAAAGAATACTTGGTATTTCAGATACGTATTCTCTATCACTTCTGGCAATGCTGACACATCTTTGTCAGCCTGCTCGTCTTTTGCAGTTGGGAACATGTTCTGGTTATACGGCTCTTGTTTTAGCTGACATTATGAAACGCAGTTTTCGACCCGGACATCTGTATACAGTGGAAATAAACCAAGATTCCCATAATTATGCACGACAACAAGCCGAAGCAGCTAAGCTAAACGACATGATAGATTTTATTGATGGTTCCTCCACTGACAAGAAGGTATTAGATACCGTTCGAAAACACGGCCCATTTGATATGGTTTATATTGATTCATCTCATGCATATAAAGAATCATTAAAAGAATTAGAATTTTATGTTAATGATAAGTCAATTGTCTCCCCTACTTCGTTTGTCTTTTTTCATGATGCTACTCATTTTGCTAAACAATATGATCCAACAAATTGTGGCGGAGTTCGGAAGGCTCTGGATGAGTGGTATAAAAAATATCAACAAGATTTTCAACTCTTTATCTTTGAACCGCCTACCTGGCCTAATGACTGTGGACTTGCCTTGATAACAGGTCGCCGCTAAAATATCTCTTAAAAAATCTGTTCATATGAGGTTATAGCGAAAAACACCTTCAAAAAATTTCTAGAAAATTGAGAGCATATTCACACAAATCGCTATAATCTTTCTCTTAATCCCTTCTGATACGCAATATATACGAGTGGTTTGACAATGGGCAAAAACAACAAATGTTTATAATATCTCTCTTGAAGAAAATATCTGATATTATTCATAAAATCTGAAAATGCATGTCCCAGCATGTCCACTTTGGAATCGCTCTTGCCCTCGGTCAGATCAATATCTAATTTTTCTTTTATATATCTTAGGGCTTTGCCATCGCCATAAGACCTTTCAACTGTGTACTTTAATGAAAACGGATGGGAATGATAAACAGCAGCCTTAGGACAATAGATTATTTTGTATCTGGATTTTATCTGCAAATACCACAGATAATCTTCCCACCCTAATATATTTTCATCAAATTTATTGTCCTCCCATAAATCCCTGGAAAAAGCACAATTGGCATTGGATAAATGCGGCAATTTATTGCTTTCCTCATCAGATGGAAAATATGAACTGACAGCAAGTTCCTCAAAAGGGTTTAATCCTTTTATAGGTATTTGCCTGCCTATAGTTGCATGTGCCTTACCTGATAAAATCGGGGTTATTAATTCTTTCAGCCAATAGTTGCTTACAGGTACACAATGGGCAGACAGGCAGCAGACAATCTCTCCCGATGTTAAGCTTATACCTTTATTCAGAGAATATCCAAAAGTAAATTCCTCTGGGGACATCTCGTAGATCTTTACATTAAATTTTTTAGTAATATCAAGAGTCCGGTCAGTAGATCCTGAATCCAGGACTATGACCTCAAAGTTAGTATCGATGAACTGTTCAAAGATAACAGACAGAACATCACCGATATAAGCTTCCTCGTTCTTGCACCTTATCAGTATGGAAATCATTGAAAAATGCCTGCCAGAAGGGGATTACTGGAAAATTTTTTGTTAATCATTATTCCACAGAAATATTCTCAGGTTTTTTTAAGCTTTCACCAGGAATTCTTGTTTTTACGTAATCTTTTATTATGTCCTGATAGATTGCTAATGTGTTTTCGGCTTGAACCCTGGGTGTATATGTTTCCATTACTACCCTGTAAGCCTTATCTCCTAAAGCCATCCTTAGTGAGTAATCTTCTATGAGCGATTTAAGGCATGTATACCATTCTTCCTGAGTTGAAGCCAGTAAACCATTTTCTCCAGCTCTTATAGCCCACCTGTAAGTATCTGTTGGAGTGACAATTGTGGGTAACTTTAACAGAGCTGATTCAAAATATTTCAATTCGCTTTTAGCTTCACAAAATGGATTATCCGATTCCAGTGGAACTATGTTTATATCTATCCTGGCTATGTTATAAGGCAGTTCTTTCCAGTTAACGTAAGGAAGCCTTTCTATTCTCTCTGAAAATTCATCAAAATTATTATTTAAATCCAGAAATCCTCCAATGCATAAATGAACATTTTTATGCTCTCTCATGACTCTCAGTAGGGCTGGAATTGCTACTTCAAAATCTTTCTGGTGTGTTCTAGTGCCGCTAAAATATCCTATCTTTATGACATTAGGGTCTCGTTTCACTTGTGCAAATGCTTTTTTTGATTCTGCTACCTGAGTTTTGTTCAGTCCATTTCGTATTAGAAAGGCTTTTTTGCCAAGATCCCTAACTTTATCAACGAGATAGTCTGTTGCCCCTATAAAATAGTCACATGTATCTAATGTCTTCCTGCATCCCTTCACATGTCGAATCCATTTATTCCTCTCAATGATATTCATTCTCTTTATCTCGTCAATACGGTCAGTAAGAGAAATATCAAAAATGTAATCATCAAGATCAAACACAACAGGGATATACAGTTCCCTGCACTTTTTTATAAATGCATCCAAAACTTCATTCATGGGAATTCTATGAATTACAGCAACATCAAACTCCAGTGCGTAAGAGGGCTGAGTGTCAATTTCTTCGAGACTTACTACTTCGCTCTCAACTCCGGCCAGCTCCAGATATTCTTTCATGTTATACGCTCTATATCGGTTTGTCACCCCTGCCCACGGGCTAATAAGAAACAGAACTTTAAATTTATCAGGATCAAGAGAAGATTTTTCAATTTCTATATTTGCTATTTTTGAAGGTAAATGAGGCCCAATAAATCCGGTTTTTTTCTTCGATCTGAACCGGCTGAAAACAATACTGTGTATACCATCCAGGAAACTTATGATAGATTTTATTAGAACCTCATATATCTTTCTGCGTATTGAATTACCAGGGAATAACTTTTCCCTGAGTTTCCTGAATTTATCAAGCAGCTTCCACCCTAAAGTCTCTTTCATCTGATCAAGAGCAAGCTCAAATTTTTTTACATCCCTTATCAATTGCGAGATATCGCCGTCCTTTTTATTGATAACGCTGTCCTTTTCATTGATAACATTGTGTAAGTCCACGACTTCTTTGTTCTTTTCTCTTATTACCTCATCCATCTGCCATATAAGACTGTCTTTTTCTCGGATTAATTCATTAACGTGGCTGTCCTTAGCTGTAAGGTGCTTAATCTCTGATTCAAGGCTCTCCCGCTTATATTTCATGTTTAAAATAATTTCAGGAGTTATCTTGTCGCTGTGTTTACTTATGACCTTTAAATGCATGGATTTCATAATTTCTGAATCTGCCTGGTTGATCTGAAGTTCCCTGCTCCACTGGTTATAAAGCGCGGTTACCTGCTTGATATGGTAAAAAGGATATTTGTGGCCTATTCTTATTAAAAGGTCCCAGTCTTCATACAGGTTGAAATTCTCGTCAAGGCTGGCATCAAGTGCTGAAAAAACCTCCTTTGAGAACAGAAGGCACATAAAAGGTATGTAATTACCAACAAGAAGTTCTTCATAGGAGAAATATTTTGAGAATAATACTGTCTTGCTTACATCTTTTATCTTTTTCTTTTCAGGGTCAAACTCCCTGTATAAGATCTCGGCATCTGTATATGCAATCTTATAGTCGCTCTGCTCCAGAAAGGATACAAGCGTTGCTGTATGCTCAGGGAAAAGCTCGTCATCATCATCCAGGAAACCTATGTATTTCCCTTTGGCATTCTCAAGCCCTTTATTTCCGGCTCCGGCTCTGCCCCTGTTTTTTTCAAACCTTATATAGTTCAGGCTAATATCACCAAGAATCCCCTTTAGCTCTTCTATATCAAGTTCACAGCCCCCGTCATTGATAAGGATAACCTCTATTGGCCTGTAGGTCTGTGCAGAAATGCTCTGCAGAGATTTCGTTAATAATTTCGGCCTGTCTTTTGTCCTGACAATTATTGAAACTAATGGGCTATCTATCATATTCTTCATGGTTTTAAAGCCTTTTAATCACTTATTTTGCACTAAACAGTCAATTCCAGGCAAGAGCC
>VAPA010179324.1_pt1 | contig 11188 bp, 8 predicted proteins | sample 3395041 | NCBI WGS metagenome assembly VAPA01 (sample SAMN08290432, study PRJNA428436) | hydrothermal vent metagenome | isolation source: Deep-sea hydrothermal vent chimney | place: Indian Ocean: Southwest Indian Ridge | depth 1973 m m
GTATGCAAAATCAAGGTTGACCGTGTTGCCGATCATCCAGCCAAGACCGACACTGTATATCTTGCGATCGCTTGCTATCTGGAGACCGGCCGGCTGGAACTGCAGAGGAGCCTGGCGATAACCGGCCCGAACCGATGCACCACCGGGAATCCTGAACTCTATTCCACCACCCAGCTGCCAGTGCGGCTTGTAGTTCTCGGCAAAGAAATCTGAATCGAAGCCATCGTAGGGAGCTCTCGAATACCACGACTGTGAATAATCGTAGTATGAACCGCCGCCGGTGAGAGTAACACCCCACAGATGCAGAGCGGCACCAACTCCAAACTCGAAGGGAAGTTTCAGATAGTAGTCGTAGATACCGCTGTCGTCGTATGTGACTTCTGAGGTACCGTCATCGTAGTAGAGGATCTCCGACTGGTACCAGTTCTCAGTGATCTCAACCGATGAGGGGAACCTGATCGTACCACCGAAGGAGAGGAGAGAGACTGGACGCCACAGCCCTCCGAACGCAATCCTGAGACCGCGACTTCTGTATGTATATTCGATCCCGTTATCCCGCCGGTGTCCGTCGTAGGGTGTCCAGACATCCTCGGTGTCGTAGGCATCCAGCAGGTAGGTATAACTGTCGCTGCCGCTGATGGCCTCCAGACTGGTGCCGAGGAAAAATCCCCTGGCAACTTCCATCGAAACACCGGCGCTGTAACCGTAGAGTGAACCTCGATCGGTATCGCGGATCTCAACCCAGGTATCACCCAGATCTGGATCGGTGGAAGTGTTGTACCCTTCTTTTCTGTACCGGTTGTCCAGGTCACGCAGCCTGTGAGCTCCGAAAGCGAAAACCAGGCTTCCTCTCTCTGCAGGCACTGCATAGACTATCCCGAGTGCATCGAGACCGGTGCTCGACACCTGTGAATTTGAGAGAGAGCCGAAATACCTGTTGTTCAGGGTAGTGGCACGGTGAGCCATACCCCCCTCCAGCCGCATCCCCCGAACCAGTCCAAGACCTGCAGGGTTGTAGTAGAGGCTGTGGATATCACCACCGAGGGCGTAATATGCTTCGCCGAGTGCAATAGGGCGGGCACCACTGCCAGCAGGTATTACGGCCAGGATCTCAGGGCTCTGGGCCAGGGATGCCGAGGGAATCCAGATCACCAGAGCAGAGATGAGCACCAATCCGTTTATCTTTTTGGTGTTTCTGATGTGCCTCAACATGGTATTGCTCCCTTCAAACCTTATTCAACCGCCCGGCCTTCACATGTACTTATCGCGGAGGCCTTCTCGTACGCGACTGTGCAACAGTTGAGCTGGTACGAGAACCGGACCTGCTCATCCCAGAACTCATTGTCCGGGATCCGCTATTCATTGACGAAGAACTCGAACTCGTTGCCATAGATCCCGAACTATAACTCCGGTCACTGTAGCTATTTGATTGTGCATATGATCCTGACATTCCGGTTAAGAAGCCGGTATCCGCGGAACGAAAACTGGTCGTATGAGACCTGTTACTCACGCCGTAATTACTAACCGGTGTTGATACATATGAATAATATGTGAGGCCGGACGCCGACGTTATAACCTCCGGCGGTGGACGAGAAGCAGTGGTCCGCGGAGGACGTGAACTGGTCGTACGTGACCCTGAACTCGTCCTGGGCGGCGGGCGCGAAGTCGTAGTTCGCGGCCGACTCGAAGTAGTCGGACGTGACGTCGTGGTTCGCGGCCGTGTGTAGGTCCGTGAAGTCGTGGTCGGCCGCGATGTATTCGCACCCGGATTTGATCTGGTCGTCCTCGTCCGCATCACCGTCGTGCGAGATGTCGTCCTGGTTGAGGTCGGATTAGTCGACGCGGTGGTCTCCGGCGGAGGACGCGACGTTCTCGGACGCCTGGTCGTCGTGGTCCTGGGCGGCGACGATCCTGTGGTCCTGTTGCGCGAGCCGCTTCTTGCCGAAGATCCCGAACTGCCCGATCCACGGCTCGAACCTCTTGTCCGTCCCAGAATCTGACCCAGAGTCCTGAATATGGTCCTCGAGGTCGAGCTACCGCTGTTGGTCCGTTCATTGCGGTTCTTGGCGCTGGCAGGACCGGTCGTTGTGGCCGGCTTCTCCCGCAGAGGCTTCACCCCCCCGACGACCCCCTGCGTTGCGGGCGGTACGGCACGGATCTTTTTCTGCCTGATTTTCGATCCATTATTGTCAGCTCTGGTGCGGGGATCTCTGCGAGAAGTTGTCCTGCTGCCATCTGTCACTGGCGTGGAGCGATCTCTACGACGCCTCGCATCGGTGAGAGGATTGTCTCCCTGCGTTGTCCTGTCACGCTCAGTTCCCGTCGCTGCATCCCGACCGGTTCTGTTTCCACCACGTGCGTTGCGGGCTTCGGCCAGTCCGTTCCTTCTATCAAAGCTCCTTCTTTTATAGTCACTGCTTACGATAATCCCTGTGCCTCTGCCTCCGTACCAGTAGGAACCCCAGTACGGATCGTAGTAGAAAGGATCATACCAGTAGTAGTTATCGAAACGGTACGGCCAGTACCAGCCGGCCTGCACATAACTCCACCTCCAGGGGTACCAGTACCAGCTGTAACCGGCGTCGTAGTACCAGAAGGGATCACTCCACCAGAGATCCCAGTAGTAGGGATCATACCAGCCGTAATCGTAGCCGAAACCGCCCCACAGCCAGCCGACACTCCAGCCGAAAGCCAGCCTTTGCGGGCGGTAACGGTAATATTGATTCACGTTGTAGTAGCAATCTACGTAGAGACGACGTACCCACGGGCTGTATCCGTACGGGTCGTAACCGTAATCGTGACGGTAGCGGATTCCGACCCCCTGCACACCCGTATCAAAATCTGCCGAAGGAATCTGTACACCTACACCCTGAGGCTCTTCGTAAATCAGTACCTGCTGATCGGGAACAACTTCCTCCTCCACAGGGATATCCCACTCTTCGTATTCGATGCCTTCGAAGCGATCGACCAGCCGGCCCGATGCATGTGTGGCTACAACCGTGTAACAGCCACTCAGCAGCACGAGCAGTGAGATCATGCCGACCAGCAGCACCGTGCCCTTCCAGGCCCGGCTGTTCGCCGCCACGATCTGTTCTCTCTCTGCGGTTTCGATCGTTTTCATTCTGAATTCTCCTGGTACGGTCTTCATCAGACCCACCTCACTCATTCGATATTCCCGAATATCCGGGATGAATTGAGTCAAGCACGGCGTCACTCTCGGTGCCGACATTTGCTGTGAGACATGACACAAGCTTCTATCCATTAGATATCAACAAGAAGTGTGCCACAATCTTATCAGGGACATAAAAGAAAAGGGAACTGGCAGCGATTACCATGTTAAGACATTGATTAATGATAACTTACGTTGATTCGACGTTTCCGGGATTCCGGATTTGAGAAGGAACAGAATAAAGAGGAATTCAATCCCGAAACCGGCGTATGAAATGGCTGTGACCAACTACAGGGACAGCTGATGTCCTTATAACAGGACAGTTATATACAGATATTTCAGGGAATCCTTACCAGAATTGACAGGATAGTAACCAGTTCATCTCTGCGGGAACCGCTCCGTTCAGGCAGGCGGTTCAGATATGAGGAGAAGTACTCTATCACATCTCTCAGTGGAACGATCCTGCGGTAAACGAGCATCTGATCGTTGATATCCATTCTGACCAGACCCCTGTCTGCCAGTGCTGCAGCAAGCTGCTGCAGATCATTCAGGCCTCCCTGGAACTGAGGATGCATCCTGGAGTACCACTCGAATATGTTGATCGGCAGGTAATCATCAAGTGCGGCATAAGCCATGACCTGCTCAAGGTTCAGATCCAGATCGGGTGCCACATCAGCATCGGGATCGCGATTCATCAGCCTGTTCCAGGCCTTCTTACCCAGGTTGGTAAGTGCCTGCATTACCGCTCCGGCGATAGCTATAACCGGAAGCTGGGGTTCTCCCCGCAGTTCTCTGATGCTGCCCGGCACAGGGACAGGTTCGGCTGTCGTGTGTGATCCTATCGGTGCAGCCCTGGCTGCTTCCAGGACATCCTCTGCAATCTGGATCAGTCTTTCCTGTGCGAAAAGCAGAGTATCGATAACTGTGGCACCCGGCTCATTCAGCGGCAGATATGAAGGAGTGGATGCCAGAGCCTGACGGATGGGGCCCGAAACCCGGCTGGTTCTTTCCGGCACAGATATTGGAAGCCTGAACGTGTATGGAGGTTCGGCCTCCCAGGTGATCCCTTCTCTTATACCTACAGAGGAACTGACCTGCTCTCTCACACCAGCTTCAGATGGTTCCGGGATCTCTTCCCTTTCAGACAGGAGTGGTGTTTCGCTCTCTTCAACGGGTATTACAGGGGATTCCGGTTGAGCAGGAGCCTCTCTGGCAGTAATCGATATGAAATCGATCGGCATCAGTTCGAATGATCTCTGATTCACACGTATATGCACCAGCACGAAGGTTATTCCGAGCAGGAGATGAAAGAGAGCCGACGCTGTCCAGCCGAACCGGCGCATATTGTGCTTCCTATCCCTCCGTCCTCTGTGACCAGAGATAGCGGTATCGGTAATAATTGTTCAGGATAGTCCTGACAAATGTCCTTGTCTCTGAGAAACCAATGGACTCGATAAATGTTTCAGGCCTGCCGTCCTCAAGATCCCGTTCCCAGCGCCGAACATTCGTTGCACCTGCATTATAGGCAGCCAGAGCTTTCTCAATTGAACCGTCGAACTGATCCACAAGGCGCGCCAGATACGGTATGCCGAGCCTCAGGTTCACATCCGGTTCATATAGATCCTCATCCTCGACAGGTGCCATTCGGAGCCGCCTGGCCCAGTCATCGGCGGTTTCGGGCATAAGCTGCATCAGGCCGCGCGCACCCAGATAGGACCGGGCATCAGGCACAAACGCACTCTCCTGCTTTATCAGGGCGAGGACAAGAAAGGGATCCAGATCCCTGTTGTACGCTTCACGGGCTATCAGATCGGTGTAATAAAGCGGGAAACTGAGTTCCCTGAACCTCGGATCCTCTTTATCCCATCTGCCTGTTCCAAGCAGTCTTTCCCCAATCTGAACCGCGGCACTGTAGGCCCTTCCTTCCACGCTCAATTCCCACATTCCATACAATTGATGCCTCGTCAGAGATCGTCCCCGGAGGGCGTGCTGGAGCTGAGTCTCTCCCTCCCTGCTCAGGCCAACCCTCAGGAGAATGAGAGCAGCACTTACAGACTGATCGGCCCACTCAGGGACAACAAGTTCCCGATCAATATCTATCTCCGAGACCCGGATCGGTTCAGGCAGTTCCCTGCCGAGTTCGATCAGTGCCAGAGCACCGTAATAGGTGTCAGGGTAACGCTCCCCTGCCCTTGTGAAATAAGTTGAGGCTGAAGCAGAGTCACTACTCGCTCCGGCCATCCTGGCCGCCCAGAACCACCCCTGTGCCTTTTCCTGCGGATGGTAGACTCCCTTACCGAGCTGCAGGTACCACTGCATCGCTTCTGTTGACTCTCCTTCATCCCTGGCGCCGCTTCCCAGCTTGAAGAGGATGTCGGCGTTGCCCCAGTGGGTCGGGTAATCTGAAACGAGGCGCGTATATATCTTCCTGGCGGCCGGGTAATCCGATTCCACCAGGCGATCGCCGGCCATCCGCAGCATTCTGGGGGCATACCGGCTGGCGGGGAACCGATCCGTAAAGGAGACCAGGGCATCAGCCGCTGCCCTGCGATTGCTCGAGGCGGCAACTGCCAGAGCACTGTAATAGGCCGCCGCAGTACGGTAGCGTCCGGGCTTTGATCCCACCTCTGACAGTATTGCCGCTGCCTCCCGGTATGATCTTTTCCGGAAGAGGCTGACCCCCAGTCGATAGCGGGCCTCTGAGAGAAAGTTCGGGTCAGCTGACGAACTCAGAACCGTCCGGAATGCTCTCTCCGCCCCGTTCCAGTCAGCGAGTTCGAACAGGGTCCTGCCTGCCGAAAGCAGATCGCCGGGATCGACGTTCTCTTCTGAACTGATCAATTCACCTGCCGATCGGCCCCTCGCCTCATCACTTCCAGGCAGAGCCAGCGCGCGTGATCTCAACTCGGAGGCTTTCCGGGCATCGCTTTCCGATACGATGTCGGCAAGCCGGTCGGCGGAGGCTGCGGCATCACCCTCCCTCTTTTCCACCATCTCCTCCAGGATGGAAACCTCCAGCTCCTGCTCTCCCCTCCCCCGGGCAATTTCCAGTCGTAATTCCATTACTTCTGCACGCAGAGGACCGCCATCCAGATCTGCTGCAAGAAGGGTGAGCATTGAATCTGCTGCAGCGGGTGATCCTGCTTCGATCAACACCTGGGCGTGATAGAACTGAATCCAGCCGCGGAGAATTCCTGAGAGGTGCTGCTCCGCCCTTGACAGGACCTGCATGGAGGAGGTCAGACGACCGATCCGCCTGTAGGCAACACCGAGGCCGATTAATGCCTCTGCACTGAGTTCATCATCAAGGACGCTCGATCTGAGAAGTGTTACGGCCAGAGAAGCATCACCATCCCTCAGAGCCTTCAATCCGGCCTCGAGGGTCGGGTTCGTCTCTTCTTCCGGTATTCGACTTACAGCCCTCGTAAAACCAGACAGGTGGAATAAGGACAGAAAGAGGGATACAATCAGTATCATGCGACCGGGCAGAACCGGCAGGCGTATACCAGGCAGTGATCTTATGCCATCGAGCAGAATCATGAGTGTTGAGAACCTAAGAGACCTTTCCCTGCGCGTCAAGTGACCGGAGCAGAAATCCATATCGGTCCTGCAGGCTGGTCGTATGACGACTGGCGGGGGTGTGTCTATCCACAGAACGCTCCTTCCAGGTTCGATCAACTCGCCTATCTGAAGGATTTCTTTAATACAATCGAGATAAACAGTACTTTCTATCGTCCTCCCGGGCCTAAGACGGCCGAATCGTGGGTGCGCAGGGTCGAAGAAAACCGGGACTTCATTTTCACCGCCAAATTGTGGAAACACTTCACGCACGAACCGCGAACTCTCGACCGCGGGGCAATCGATCAGGTAACCGAATCGTTCAAACCCCTGCACGATTCGGGACGTCTTGGCGCAGTGCTTTGCCAGTTCCCCTGGTCGTTCAAGGGCGACAGGGCCAATGCCGGATACCTGAATAATCTCTTTGAAGTCTTCTCTGAATACCAGTTGGCCCTCGAAGTGCGTCATGCATCATGGGACACACATGATGTCTATGAGTGGCTGAGGAAAGAGGGCGTGGCTTTCTGCAACATCGACCAGCCGGTAATCGGCCGCAGTCTGGACAAGACTGAGGAGGCAACCGCTCAGATCGGGTATTTCCGACTGCACGGTCAGAACAGAGAAAACTGGTTCAGCGAAGATACGAGCGTTGAGGAACGGTACAACTACCTGTACGACTCCGAGGAGCTGGAGCCGTGGGCCGAAGCCGTAGAACGACTCGCACCAGGGCTCAGCCGCGTTTTTCTGATCTTCAACAACCACTACCAGGGTCAGGCCCCGGCAAATGCGCTGGAAATGATGGCTCGCCTGTCAGGTGCCGGTGTTGAAGTTCCTGAACCCTTATTAGAGGCATTTCCGCGCCTGGAGAAGATGAGCAGGAGCAGGCAGACAGGAATCGTAAATCCCGGCTTACGCGGAAACAGCAGTCTGTGAGGTCTGCCTCTTTCCCTGTTTCGAAGGTTGTTGCTGTGCAGGCAGGGACTGCCCCACTGCCGGCAGTTCGCCCCTGCCCAGAACCTGAAGGCGCTCCATGGTCAGCGAAACCGCTCCCCAGTCCTCCTCCACGGTTCCGGTCAGGATGAAGGGTCCCCTGGTCATCAGTTCGGGCGCGTATCGCCTGTACTGGCGGGGGAAAACGGTCACCTCGTAGAGGGCGGTTGTATCCTCGAACGAGATGAATTCCATTACCTCGTTGTGGATCGTGCGGATCGGCTTGGCCGTTACCCTCCACCCCACGACCCGTACCCTCTTTCCCAGGTTCTTCTTCAGGTCCTCTGCCTCTATCAGGGGGGGTCCCTTTTCTGCGGCAATCCGTGCGATCGTTTCGCCGTAAAGGGCCAGTGGATGTGCGCTTACCAGGAAGTCGAGCGCCTCTGCTTCGAACGCCATTATTGTCTGCTCGTCGTACTGCGAAGCCTCTGGAGGCTCCTGAACCAGCGGGATTTCGAGGGGGAGTTCCAGGGAAGCACCGGAGCGGTTCCTGTTTGCCGCCGAACGCCACAGCAGGGCGCGCCACATCAGCCCGGGCCGGCTCCCCTCGTCCAGACTGTCGAGTGCCCCGCACCGTATCAGGGCATCGATTTCGGCCGGCTCCAGATCCACGCGCTCCAACAGGTCATCGAATCCCGTAAAGGCCCCCTCCTTTTCACGGGCCTCAACCAGGGCATGCCGGCCCTCTTCAGTCAACCCCCTCACCTGGCAGAAACCGACGCGCAGCCACCCGCGGCAGCCGCCGGGCAGATCCAGTTCATCCATCTGCACATCACCCTCTGCCAGAGCCTCGGCGGCTTCAACAGCTGCAGGCCAGGTGTAGCCGGTCCAGGCGACCCTGCTCTCGTTGACATCGGGGCCGCGCAGCTCCAGGCCCATCCGGACCGCCTCCGAAATGTAGGCGAAGGTGGTGTAGAAACCTCCGAAGTTAGAACGTTCATCACAACCAAGGCTATCCAGAATATCTTTGACGTGTTTGGACGCTTTAGCGGACATGTCTCCCCCTTTCTCTCAATTATAAATGAGGGGAAGATCTCTGGCAAGGTAAAAGCGAAAGAAAGGCGAAGTCCATTATTATTGCCTAAATCGAGATGTATCTACGTGTAATGAAGTGTGCTAGATGTTATGAGTATCAGTACACTACCAAATAGCTATTAGGAGACGTTAGGAGGTGTATTTCAGTTTCTGCAATCTCTCCAGAAAGTCATAATAACCAATATTCTGTCGCTAAGCCTTGCCAGGCGTCGTATAGCACGTATGAGAAACAACAAGAAATCACTTGACAGAAGCAGTATTTATTATTAACTTTAAGACGTATCGAGCATACCTATTTCTTATCGTAAGATGTAGTTCCTCCAGCAGAATGTGAAGTTTCAACATGTCCGTCCGAATTACAGAAACAATTAATTTTGATCTCACAGAAGCAAACATTAGTGCTTCAACTCACGAGATCCGCAATGTAGCCATCTTAAACCCTATATCCAAGAACGGCAGAAAATATCTTCAACCCGCTATGGATGACGTAGTGGGTTTGATAAATCGAAGTGGCGCAAAGTCCTTCCTCGATCATTCTGAAATGCCCTGCCGACCGGTTCGCGAGTTGCTTGGAAGAGTAAGCAACGCAGAACGGAAATACATGCGAGTTTTTGCAACCCTGGTTGTTCTGCGCCACAACTGCGTATTCCGGTGATCCCGACCACCCAGTCCGGTCCAAGCCGACCACCTGTTCCGGAGCATCTCGACCACTCAGTCCGGACCATTCCGACCACCCTGACAACATTCACCACTTCTGTCGGAGCGAAGCGACGCTGGAGCTTGTTTTACTCGGTCTTTTCCTCCTCTGTATCTGAGCCGGAAGTGCTGTTGTAACGTCGTCTCATAGAACCTCCTTTCAGTGTAATCAGATGTGAGCCGTGTACCAAGCGATCCAGGATCGCATCACCGAACGTAGGATCGCCTGTGAGCTCATGCCAGTTCTCCACGGGGAGCTGGCTGGTTACCAGAGTAGCGCGTGTGCCGTAGCGATCTTCCAGGATCTCGAGGAAGTCCATACGTTCGATGCTGGCAAGCGGAGCGAGACCAAAATCATCGAGCAACAACAACTGTGTCTTGGCCAGTTTCTCAAGGAGTTTCCCATAGGAGCCGTCTGCTCGGGCAAGTGCCAGATCTGAGAGCATCCTGGAGAAACGGTAGTAGCGGGTTGAAAGTCCCTGCCGGCACGCACTGTGAGCAAGAGCACATGCCAGGTACGACTTGCCGGTACCGGTAGCGCCGGTAATCAGTACCGTCTGGTGGCTGCGGATCCACTCGCATGATGCAAGCCGGAGGATTACTGAGCGATCCAGTCCCCGTGGAGAACGGAAGTTGATATCCTCCACACAGGCCTGCATACGGAGCCTGGCACCGCGCAGAAGCCGCCTCCAGACGGTCACCACCGTACTTCTTGGACAACCTCATCAGGCCCAGGCACGAACGGTATCCCTGTTCGGGATGAGGCCGGTTTTCCATGATTGCCCGGGCCAGATCAGCCGTGGATGGCCCGACCTTCGCAGCCCAGGTGATGAGTCGCTCCGGTGTCCACTCCAGATGCTTGCGATGGGCTTCCGGCATATGGGCCGGGTCGGTGGTGAACCTGCCTCGCTCATAACTGCGCACGTGTGCAGCAACCCGATGCCCTTTATGGAGGATCTCCACTGCCGTTGCTGTGTACCGGGCCTCGACCTCGGAGCGGGCAAGTTGATAGGGAACGCTGTAGAAGTGGTAATCGATCTGGACATGATAATCGATGCCCACCCGGACCTTCTTCCATCGCGCCAACTCATACGGGGTTGTGGGAAGGGGCCGCATGGCCGGCCGGTCCAGTGACTCAAACAGCAAGCGCCGGGTACCCTCCAATTTCTGGAAGGGTATGTCGACGATCTCCTTCAGGAGCCGTGCGATCTCCTGGTTGAGCTCCGTAAGGCTGAAGAAAGTGTGATTGCGAAGCCGGGCCAGGATCCAGCGCTCCGTGATTTGGACGCCGGCTTCAACTTTCGATTTGTCCCGGGGTTTTTCCGGCCGGGCAGGAATCACAACCGTGCCGTAGTGCGCTACCATCTCATAGTTATGTTATTAAGCACATAATCACGATTATGTGTTCTCCCCGCTTATGTTGTGTCGCTTATGGAAATGATGTGTTCATCGACTATATTACTGTTAAGACATTACATAATTTTGTAGCTACGAAGACATTATAACGACTGCAAGAAGACCATTAGACCTGGTTCCTTTCGCCATCGTTTGTAAGTCGCTGTAGTCTCAATCTCACAGTGAGCCAGTGCTTTCGCCTTCATTTCGAGGTCGATTTCTGCATAAACATGAGTGGTGTCCAGAGAGGCATGACCTAACCATGCTCGTATGGTGTTGATGTCTACCCCGGCGCGCAACAGATGAACGGCGGTCGTATGGCGGTTATCCCGCGCACGGGATAAC
>VAPA010426219.1_pt1 | contig 11131 bp, 13 predicted proteins | sample 3395041 | NCBI WGS metagenome assembly VAPA01 (sample SAMN08290432, study PRJNA428436) | hydrothermal vent metagenome | isolation source: Deep-sea hydrothermal vent chimney | place: Indian Ocean: Southwest Indian Ridge | depth 1973 m m
CGCCTGATTGCTGACCGCATCCCCGTATTCGTTAAAGGTCGTGACATCGGTCGTAATCTGATTAGCATCATCGATAAGATTAAGGCTGTTGATGTTCCTGACCTCGCACGTGAGTTGGGTGACTGGCTTCGTATCCAGAAATCGATTATTCGTGACAACAACCAGGATGATGAGGATGCTATTCAGCGCCTTAATGATCGCTATGACAGCCTCATGGTTTTCGTTACTCATAACACTGATGGTCTGGTGTCAACAGTGGTAGCCGACATCGAGGAACTGTTCTCAACGCGCACCAAGGACTCTGCTGATGAGTATCTTATGGAGGGCAAGGTTGTCCTGAGCAGCATTCATAAATCCAAAGGGCTGGAAGCAACACGTGTTTACATCCTTGACCGGTTCCTGATTGGTATGCGTGCAACGCAGGGTTCCTGGCAGATGGAGCAGGAAAACAACTTGGCTTATGTTGCGGTAACCCGCGCCAAGGAAGCATTGCATTATGTTGTAACCCCGAAGAACTACTCCGTACAGCGGTAGTTTTCAATGTCGTAGTTGCCTGACAGCACCACGATTAAGGGGGGATTCTTTTTAAGAATTCCCCCTTGTTTTATTCTACCTTGTGAACTATATTAATAATATTAGTCAAAGACTCTCAAGGAAAAAATATGTCAGAAACACTCATAAATGCAAAACCACTTAGAAAAGATATCTTGGTTGATATCTATGATGATGGTGAAGAAACCATAGAGCTGGCACCCGGTCGTAAGTTTATCCTCCTTAACGATTCTCAATTCGCAAGAGAGCGTGACGGTTCAGAATCGCATGCCGGTATTCGACCTCGCTGGGCTAAGGTTCTTGCCACTACCGATTATGCAGAATCAACTGGTATTGAAGTTGGTATGAAGGTATTATGCGATACCATGAAGTGGTTCCGTGGTATTAACTACACGCATGGTAAGAAAATGTGGCGTATTCCAGCAGACGACATTCTATGCATTGATGATATTGGTTTCACGGAAGAAGAAACCGCCAAGATTGAAGAGCGATTTGAATAATACCAAGGTACCAACCTGTTGGTGATATGAAACTATGAGTAGCGAACTTTGGTACACCAAATACCGTCCCCATACTCTCGACGCTTTTGTGTGGAAGGATGCCAGCACTAAAAAGAAGCTGACTGAATGGGTCGAGTGTGAAAAGGTACCCCACCTTATTTTGTCTGGTCCTTATGGTACCGGTAAGACTTCGTTTGCCATGCTTATTGCTGAGGTTATGGGTCTTGAATCCTCCGATTATCTGTTTGTCAACGCATCTCTGAATACCGGTGTGGACACAATACGCACTGACATCATAGGATTCTGCGAGAACGCCGGTTGGAGTGGTCAGCGCCTCGTGGTATTGGATGAGGCAGATCGCCTGTCAGCGAGCGCTCAGGACAGCCTGAAGGGTGTTATGGATACCTATGGTGATACCACCCGCTTTATATTCACCAGTAACCACATCCACCGCATGACTGGAGCATTGAAATCCAGAGCCAGAACTATCATGTTTGATGTGATGGATTCTGAGAGCTTTATTACTAAATTGAGTGAGATTGGATTAGCCGAGGGTGTCCTTGACCTGGATGATACTGGTCAGTTTGCAATACTTGAAGACATCCTGGACAAGACCTACCCAGACTTGCGTAAGGGCATCGATTTGCTTCAGGACTGCGTGGTTGATGGATCAGTATCACCACTGTCCAAAACCTCTGAGGCTGAGTCTCCTTGGGAAGATGTAGTGGCCAACGCACTGACTGGTGATGATGGTGTAATTCCACTACGTGATATGTTGGCATCTATACCGGTTGGTGAGATGGAAAAGATTTACCGGTACCTGTATGAGAATGTACCCAGCATTTATGCGGATCAGGATGCAAATAAAGGAAACATGGCGGTGTTAAAAATAGCGGAATACTTGGACATGAATTCTCGTTCTGCATTCCCTGATATAACGCTTGCCGCATTAATAATAGAACTTTCGAGGTTATAGTGTCTAAACCCGGCGACAATAAAGGCGTGAGCAACGTTAAGAATAAACTGTCCGAGGAGGACGTTATCTTAATTTTCAAAAACAATATCATGACGCAGCATAATTTGGCTAATAAATATTCTGTTAGTCAGGGTACTATCAATCATATCAAAAAAGGAAGGACATGGGGATGGCTGACCAAAGATCTCTAATAAGCGACCAACAGAAACAGATTCAGCATATACTGTTTGAGCACGATCCTATTGGATTGATTCGGTGTGGAGCACCACATAATGAATATTCACCGGAGTCACAGTCTATAACACCGCAGCTTGTTGATGGGATGTCTGTTGAGGAAGTTGCTGAGGTTGTATTTGAAGAATTTATCAAGTGGTTTGATGAAAAATTGGTTGGTGATTATGACAGATATGTTAGGATTGCTAGTGACATAGTATTGTTATTGAACGAAAATAACCCGTAATGATGTAGTATTTACTATAGTATAGATTTTTATAATACTAATATACAATAACTCGCAAATCTATCAGTAAAATACTCAAACTTTGTTAAATATTTATTATGAATGCTCAATTAACACGAGCTAGTATAGAGAAGTTGAATTTCCTATCTATGCTCAATAATGAAATTATGCTTTGGAGCGATGTGCGCCTGGAGACAGTACGCCAACACACTTTTATTAAGTGGTGTTTTGATACCGGTGATGAATTGGATCTGAAGAAATTTAAGGAATTAGACGCTGAAGTTGAACTTAGAAAAACGTGGAGTCTTCCCCAGACAGTCACATTAGAATAACCTAAAACTCACTGCTATTATCATTACTGTCGTAAAATCTTCGGATTGATGCGCCCAAACCATTATTTCTCCTAAATACTTTTGTATTTTATTGGAGAATCAAAGAATGTCGGATTTCCGAAAGCTCGTAGATCAGGTTGCCAGTGGCAAACGTATGGATGAAGTGTCTCCCCCTGGATACGAAGGAACCGTCAAGGCGATGAAAAAGAGTGGAGAAGTTGACAATCCGTATGCTCTGGCATGGTGGATGAAGAACAAGGGTTACAAGAGTAATAAGAAAGATTCTGGCGAAGCGAAAGAGTCACAGGGCGATCCAGCATCAATAGATGGTGGTCAGCAATCTGTATATACCGGTGCAAATGAATTAGGATTAACACCAGAAGATATGCAAGCTCTGGAAATGGATGAAGATGGAACCGGCGCACCATATGATGTGAATATTGCTACAGACCCGACCGATACTAATCCGTATGTGGATAATCCAGAAGATCTTAATCCAGAAGTTGAATCTATTTTTATTGACCATCCTCAAAAAGGTCGCGGTATTGTTTTGGAGATCAATGAAACCAATATTGTCGTCGAATGGAATAATTTACAGCTCAGTATCCTTGGACCGGAGCGCGTTCCGTTTTCTGAGGCTAAATACTTATTCAGGGTAGACGAACGTTATTCTGATGATCCATCTGATGCCGCAATAGATGGTCGTAAAAAGAAAAAAGTCAAGAAGGACAAGAAGGTCAAGAAGGTCAAGAAGGACAAGAAGGACAAGAAGGACAAGAAAGTTAGAGAAGGCGGGCTTGCATCTGAGATTCCAGAAGCACACGGTGATTTAGCAACACAAACTGGTCATAATGGAAGTGATTGGTCGCCAAGTCTTCAAGATGATCCTGATGATTCCCCGGATGTAACAGATTTTAAAGCACCTGGAGACAATGATGAGGACGGAGTTAAAAGTGTTGTGCAAGACGGTGTTAGAAGTGACATGCGTGGCAAAGCACACAGAAGTGATAGCCGTAAAGGCACGAGAGCGAAGGTACATTCAAACGAAGGTAAACAGAATATGACTAAGAAAATACAATTGGATGAGCACATGGTTGCAATTCAGGGAACCTATCGTGGTGGGGAATCTGATTTTAATAATCATCCTAAACTAGATCTTACAATGGATGACCTTTTGGAATATGCTGTTCCTGATCCGAAAGACAGCGTATTGACCACCGGTGACCAGTCTCCGGACGAGAAGGCATCACCGCTCAGTACTGAAGCTGGTGCATCAGCAGCACATGATAGTCTTTACCCAGACGGTGACATGGCTGACGACGCACCCGCCGACGCACCCGATCTCCCTAAATACGATAATATCGATGATGGTGGTAATGAACGGGACGTTGAAACAGGCGTAGAGCCAAAAGCGGATCTGTCCGGTTCGAGTAAATCAACAAAATCTTCCGGTTCATACAATGATTCTGAAGATACGAACGATACTAAAGATACTAAAGATACTAACGATACTGACGAAGATGAGGAGAAAGACGAGATGGATGAGTCCATACTTTCCTGGGAAGACATTGGTTTGAAAATCGATGAAGGTTGCGGTGGTGAAGATAACTATGGCGACGAGATGATCGAAGATGGCGGTTGCGGTTGTGAAAACGATGGCATGGGTGTATCCGGTACGAAACCAAGTATGACAAACGAGAATGACGGCACCGTTATGGGTGTATCAATGACTCGTGACTTGCTTGACCGTTTACTTAAAGACATACGTGATCAGCAGCCAGAAGATGACAAGATTGGTTATATCAGCTCCGGACTCGAAGCCGCAGCCCGTGAAAAGGGTAGCGAGCTTGGTGTAGAGGACATCCAGATGATTATGGGTGAAATCAAGGAAGCTTTCACCGGTCAAGATGTTGATGGCGATGGCGATGGTGTTGAGAATACTCCCGAAGAGCAGGAGAATGGTGATCTTGTTTCTGATGCTGAAGATTCTCCAAACTCTGTTGGCAACGAATCCGATGGCGGTGAGTTTGAAGACAGGGCTGCCGGTGACGGTGAGCCAGCCGGTCCTGAAGGTGGTGAAGAGCATGAGGGAAAGACCAAGCTTATGGATAAGAACGATACCAATGAGGATGTTGGTTCAACTGGTCCTACAGGAAACTCTGGTCCTAGTTCATCCGGTCCTGAAGGTTCATCAGGTTCTACTGGTGGCTTCGGAAACGAAAATACTAGCAAGAATGTCAAGCCAGTGAGTCAAAACTCAAGTAAGGGTAGTGGTCCTGGTGGCAGCAATACAGATGGCGGTGGGCAGGACGGTAGCATCCCTCAAGTGGATAATGGTACACAGCGCGGAACCCCAGGTGGTCCTCTAAGCAAGGACGGTGGTGGACGCTCAGTTGCTCCTATCAGTGAAAGCAGAGTTGATGAAACAATGGTTGCTGTAGGTATGGCACCGATTAGCAGTGTAATGCGAGGCTATAGTGATGGTCCTGATATTGACCCGTCAGATCCTGATGCGGAAATCAAGATGATCCGTCGTCGTGCAGGTTTACCGCAATGGTGGAAACTTCCTTCATAAGCAGTAATAGAAAAGGGGCTCAATGAGCCCCTTTTTATTATTCAGAACCCGTAGTAGATACAGTCTTCTATGGTATCATACCGCAAAACGACTAAATCCGTTACACGGTACTCTCCAATATTATTCTTCCGGTATATATTATTCACAACACGCTGCATCTCCACCACGAGATACCAAGGCATGATGCGATTTGTGTCATTCCATTCATCCGTGATCGAATCCAGTACGTATTGCTTAGTATTCTGGTCGCGTTCGTTGAACACATCTTCAACAAACTTCGTCTTGGTTTCGCAATATTGAGCCAGTGTGGCTGAATAAGCCACTAGTGGATTCATCAAGAGCAACACGGTAGTGATATTCAGGATAAATCCAACCAGTGGATTGCGAGGTATGGATTGTTGGTTAAAAAACATAGTTTTCATCCTTATATTATTTAGCAGCAGAAAGAGCCAGTGCAACATCGAGTGCCTGGATCTTCAGATTAGACCCATCGCCAATCCATGCAGACTTCAGCCGGGTATCAACACGATGACCGAGCTGGTGATCGATTGCATACAGGATAGTATTGTAATACCCCCATGCAGTCCCCTTACAGCTGGACAGTTCAGACCCTTCATATTCATTGGACATATTCCAAACGTTCTTCATCGTCCGGCTCACCTCGTCAGATTCGAGCAGCTCGGCACCACTCTTGGGTAAACCATTCTTTGAGCCCTTGCAATTCTCGATAAGCTTCTGGTCGAAGACGTTGGCGAGGTAGAAAATGCCGTCTTCTTCAGTCATGTTGGTATTTGCCAGGAATTCAGATTTCTTCTGGAGGTCATACATACTGGCATTTGCCCTAGTGAGTAGGTCTTTGATCTCCTCGACACGATCATTATCGAATACGCGAGAGTGTGGCATGCTGTACACGCCTGTGGAGCCGCCTACGCCCGTGAGAGGGCGAACCATACTATGCCCGCCAGGGAACCTGATAGCCGTAAACATGGCTTTCAGTGCGTGCCCATAGGCATGAGATTGCATAAGCAGGAAGTAACCGCGAATCTTCTCACCATCTCCGAGTGTAAACTCGCTATTGATGTGAGCCAGACCCCAGATATGCTTACCGCCGAGTAGAGAACCAGCGGTTTCCATTGACATATCACCGGCGCGGACAAATTGTTCAAAAACCTCGAATGCGCGGTCGTTTTGCACCGGCTTGTAGCTCTTACCCATATATGGGCTGAGGAATTCGTCGGTGTCAGTACGCATGAGGCAGAAGGTTTTCGGAACGGTGATTAACTCACCATCAGCACTTTCAACCAATAGTGGTCGTTTCTCTACGCTCCAGTCGAGTTCTGCCGCGTCAAGTGTTTCTTGCACGGTTGCGTTATGAGGAATAGTAGATGATATGCTTTCCCAGGGTGTACCGGTGACAGAATCGAATTGTTCATCCTGACTAACCGATGCCATTTTATCCATGTAATCAAAGTACGACATGCTATCTCCAAGTGTTGGTTTATTGATAGTATGGAGTATATCAGGGAATGACAATTATGTCAAGGAATATTTGGTTATCCCTATATTTATATCAAACATAATAATATTTATAATGTTATGCGTATATTGCTCTATATTGTATTGATTATACACCTATTAGTCAACCATTATGTTAAATACATTCATAGCGGGGGTAACACTAATTTCCTCCCCGTGTTACCTCCGAAACATAACCTGGAGGTTATACTGAATGGCTAAACGAAGAAAGAACCGTCAATTTGAAGAACAGAGCTTCTCGAAAGCTCGTCAACAGGTTGAAATCAATCCTATTAACGAAAATCAGCGTGAGTATCTGCGCAGCATTAATAATCATGATATTACCTTTGGTGTCGGCCCAGCCGGTACTGGTAAGACATATCTTGCTACATTAATGGCTATGCAGGCACAAACGGAAGGTCTAGTAGATCGGATTGTTATATGCCGACCCGCTGTAAACGCAGATGATGAAGAACTTGGCTTCCTGCCCGGTACTCTCAATCAGAAGATGGACCCATATGTTCGTCCAGTTTTTGATGCGTTCCATACCTACTGGTCTACCCAGACCATTAACGATTATATTGGTCGTGGCGTGATAGAGATATCTCCACTGGCTTATATGCGAGGTAGGACATTTTCTAACACGTTTATCGTGGCTGATGAAATGCAGAATGCAACATCCAAACAACTATTAATGCTGCTCACACGTCTTGGGAATAATTCCAAGATGGTGATTACCGGTGATCCCAAGCAGTCTGATGTTAATGGTAGATCTTGCCTTGTATCTGCATTGGATACTCTTTCTCCAATCGATACGGTATCATTCGTTCATTTCAAGACATCGGATATAGTTCGACATCCAACTGTCAAGAAGGTAATACTTGCCTGGGGTGCTATGGATAATAAAGAACCATTCACCCCTATAACGATGTACGCATCAACCAAGTGAGGAAAGGGGGGGCATTACGCCCCCTTTTTAGTTAACGCATCAACGCGATCCAATAATTCCTTTACGTTATATTCAAACACGCGATTTATTGTTATCAGACCTTCAAATTCATTGCGCTCCACTTTTCTGATGAACATCTTTTCATTGAATATTTTCCACCAGGATATAGGCAGTTCGAGGTTTTGTTCCTTAGACTTGATCGGATACACACAAACCATAGACTTCTTAATGCCGCCCTTTTGGAGTACCAAATAGTAACTTGGGTATTCGTCATGCCCGAGATATTTGGTTTTGGTGATGATGTTTCCAACTTTAGCTACATCATTGAGAATCTCACTTTCTATCCAGTCTATGAACGCGTTTGATGTTCCTATTGGAGCAATACCGAAGGCATTGTATGTTTCAGCCTCTGAAAGCGTTGTTACTTCCACGGTGAATCTCGAATTCACATAATCTGATTGGTGTGTTTGTAGATGCAGGTCTTCAGTCTCGTCCATTATTCTTACGAACCAGATAGCATCCTCAGATGCATTTTCCCTGATTATGAAGCATTGTGGGTATTTTAATTCGTCATTCATTTAATTATTATAGGTATTATATCAAAATAAGTCAATACGGTTTGGATTTTTTCAATATAGCACCTATATTAAGTAAGTGGTAGTGATGATGAAAATTACCTAAATATAGGAATATACATCGGAGTCTGTAACTTATGTCTGAAGAAGGAATGCGTCGAATAGTCGATCTCATGCTCGAAGGAGATGAAGACGACTTCCAGGAAATAAAAGAAGCCATTCTGTTGGAGAATGATGAGGAACGTATACTGCGAACACTCGGTGACTCCACCTATATGAATTATCTATTGAAATTCGAGGAATATCTCGACGATCATGACGTATATCTTTTCAATGGATGGGAAGATGCTAAAATAATGAAGCCAATAAACATTGATCGCTTCTGGGCAGAATTCCAGGTATGGTTTAGCCCCGAGGCTGACCTACGTGGTGCAGCACGCATTACGAATGACAAAGAAGCTCAAAACAAAGTCACCGTAAAGAATCTCGGAGACCAAGGGTATATTCTTAAGTTTCGTATATTGAAGAGATACCTTGATGCTATTGAACAGCGTTCTAAAGAACGTGCTGAGCAGTTAAGTGATGAACAACTGGAACAGATGGCATAATGTGGATCATTGAGAACGTTTATAGTGGCAGTCGTCCATTCGACCAGGGTTTCACCGAAAGAGGTGAAACACAGGAATGGATAGACCGTATGGGATCGGTTATTTCTACACAGTGGAAGCCCGTATATGAATCAGGTGATAGTAATATCAATAGGATGATAAACGAGGGACTGGAGAAGCTAGACCTGGAAGGAATCATGTTACCACGTGTGAGCATCGATGAATATCTTCCTGCTGATGCTGATTCTGATAATATAGTCATAGCGTTCTTCATCAAGGGAGTCCCCGAGGCTGTAATACCATTTCGTGATTTTCTACAGAAGTGCAATGGTGTTTTGGATGTCGATTATGGAGATTCAGACACCATAGTAAACACATCAGTTACCTACGCTGAGATGGATCGTGAAAACTTCGATATTAAAGATTTGCGTGACATTATGATACAGGTATCGATGTTATCAGGCTTAGCACCGGATGATTTCACCGTAACGTTTCCACACACCAGTAAGAAGTTCCCATTCAGTATGAGACTGATCAATACGTACTTCCAGTCCCGTACCAAGAAGGATAATCTTAAGGCTCAAGATAAAGCACGCCGAGATGCCGAGAAAGAGAAGCAGAAGGAACTGAATAAGATACAAACTGCTAACCGAGACGAAGAAATGCAAGGTAATGAAGGACAGCACGGCGAAGGCACAGAAGATAAGACAAGTGATGAAGCCAGAGCCAATGAAAGCACAATTCAACATATGATAGGTTTAATGATTCAGGAGGACAAATGACATTAGGTGAAATTTTAATAGCGAAAGATCCTATGAAGAAAATATTGAGTTCTAATCTTCCGATTAAGGAAGCATACGAACTCAGTAAGATAACTGAAGGTTTTTTCATGGAAGTAGGAAGAATTGAGAAATTTCGTGATTCATTGTTGGATAAGTATGGTGATTTGGTAGATGGCAACATCCTTATACACCAGGAAGAAAAAGAGGAGTTCATAGTAAAATACAATGAACTTCTGTCCCAGAATTATGATGGTGAGGATATTAAAGTAGATTTATCTCTACTGGAAAGCTCTGGAGTTAAGCTAAGTCCCATAGATGTCAGGATTTTGATAGAGGTCGGTATTATACAAGCTGAATAGAACTCTCCGTTTTCTTATAAATACTAGAAGAATGATTTAACGGTGTGGATTCCATTACATGTCAGATGATAGAACAAATAACATAGGCACGCCAACGTTATTTGATGATGTACTAAAAACTTCAAAATCTGCATCCCAGTTTGGACCGGTGCGGGTTTACCGCGTGTCCGAGAAACCAGCGGATGATTTTGGTAGAAACGGTGACCTGTGCATCATTGATAATACTGCTGTGCCCTCAACAGAGATTGCAATCGAACAATGTCCTACTGATGTTGGATTTTGTCAGAAAGTATGGGCGCTAGTACCAGATGGACCAAATAGAGGAGTATCTACCGCTAATGGTGCTGATCTAGTCGGAAGCGACGAGTTTACTATAAATGGAACATCCATTGTATTGCCAGCCGGTTCGGTATTCGTCAAGGATGCAGCTGATGCTGTAAATGATGCCAATATTCCAGGAATGGAAGCCATTGGTAACACCTCTTCGGCACCCGGCACAGTTACTTCACCATACGCGCTCCCAGGCTACGAGATAATAATAAACGGCGTTACCGTTACGTTCGCGGTTAATGGCGGCACTTCATACATTGCATCGCAGATTAGAGCAGCATCCATCCCCTATATTAACGTATCTACACTGGGTGATAAAATAACACTATCTCATTCAAGGGGTGGTGAAATTATACTTGGTGGTACTAATCTTGTCGATATCATGGGCTCTCCCACCACATCTGGTGGAACCATGGCTATCACCAATCAGGACGGAACCACTGTAACGCTCGTAGACGTTGTGGGTACACCACTGGCTACCATGGGGTTCCCGAACACTATAGCTAACTCTCCGTTGGTGTGCGGCGGCACATGGCAGTGTTTTGATACCAATGGCATAGAGATTAAAGACCACGGCACATCGCTGGGAACATTTGAGACAATTGATTTCACGGGCGC
>VAPA010372769.1_pt1 | contig 11120 bp, 12 predicted proteins | sample 3395041 | NCBI WGS metagenome assembly VAPA01 (sample SAMN08290432, study PRJNA428436) | hydrothermal vent metagenome | isolation source: Deep-sea hydrothermal vent chimney | place: Indian Ocean: Southwest Indian Ridge | depth 1973 m m
GCTAAAAACCGGAAATTAAAGGAGGCAAGCTGATTATTCATAAACGACAATTAGGGAATTCTAATTGTCGTTGCTCGGGAATTATGCTTGACGTTTTACAATCTCTGCCTTAATCTCAGGCAGCCGCTCCATCAGCTTTGCATTTCCTATAAAATGATTCAGGGCTGACATCATTCTTTTCTGTGAAACTTCCTCTAATTCCTTTTTCTTTGGCACGTATTCATAATACGTTTCCTTTTCACCGAAGTCTTCCTGGGCTTGCTGATAGGTTTTGTCTTCGTCTATGGCAACCACAAAATCATGTGAAAAATCCGACAGCTTTTTCCCGTCTGTTATCTTTATAATCTCCCTTTGCTGCGATTCGGTTAACTTCTTTTGTAAATGGGCAAGCCTGCTTGCCATCGAGGAAATGTTATCCTTATTAGGCTTGCCAAAACGAATGGCTTTTAACAGCTTTTCAAAGGATACGTGTGGCTTCTGTTCAAGTGGCCTTGTGTCGCTTAAATCCTCGTTTTCAGTAACCCCCACTGCATCAACAATGACAAATCTTTCCTTTGCCATGGCGTCAGGAGTGACCGCCTTAAAGTCGTCATTCCTCATGACTCTTACGCCTCTTCCTTTCATCTGTTCAAAATAGTTCCGGCTTTTTACCTTACGCATAAAGAAAACGATTTCCAGAGGCTTTATGTCAGTACCAGTTGCTATCATGTCAACGGTAACTGCTATTCTTGGATAAAATTCGTTTCTGAACTGCCTGATAAGATTTTCAGGCTTTTCCCCTTCTGTCTTGTACGTAATCTTCAAGGCAAAATCATTGCCCTCGTCAAACTCTTCCCTTATTATCTCGACTATTTCTTCCGCATGATTGTCATCCTTTGCATAAATCAGGGTTTTTGGTACGTGCTTTCTGCCGGGGAAAATGTCAGTAAGAACTTTTTCCTTAAACGTCCTGATAACCGTCCTTATCTGGTCTTTTGATACGACTGATCTGTCTAACTGCTCTTCGGTGTACTGAACGTCATCTTCAAGCTGTTCCCATTTTTTCTTCCTTGTCCGTTTATCCCTCTTCTGGACTGTCTCTCCTGCATTAATGATGGAGCCTTCCTTTGTAATCTTCGTTCTTATGGTATACACGCTGAAATCCACGTTTATTTCGTGGGCAACGGCTTCCTCATGGGTGTATTCCATTACAAGGTTTTTATTAAAAAAAGCTATGGTGCTTTTGGAAGGGGTTGCAGTAAGGCCAATAAGGAACGCATCAAAATAATCCAGAACCTGTTTCCAAAGGTTATAAATTGACCTGTGGCACTCGTCAACGATGATGACGTCAAACATTTCTATGGGTATTTTTGGATTATATTCAACCGGAGCTGGTGTAAAGGAATAGTCATCTTCAAAGTTTGATTTCTGTTCCAGCAGAGGGTCGTATTTTTTCTCGCCCTTTAGCATTGAATAAACCCTCTGAATAGTTGATATGCAGACCCTGCTGACAGTATCTATCATATTAGTGGTCATATGCTGGACGTTGTATAACTCAGTAAATTTTCTGCCATCCTTTGGAACGACAAAATTCTGGAACTCCTGCAACGTCTGCTCTCCCAAATTACCCCTGTCAACAAGGAACAGGATTCTTTTTGCATTGGCATCTTTTATAAGTCTGTAACAGGCATTGACGGCAGTATAAGTCTTGCCTGAGCCAGTCGCCATCTGGACTAATGCTCTGGGCTTTGAAAGGCCAAGTGATTCTTCAAGATTCTCAATTGCTTCTTTCTGTACATCCCACAGCTTTTTGTTTTCAAGGGCAGGCATTCTGGTTAATCTTTTCCTGAGGGTTTCTTTTCCATGCTTAATCAATTCCTCTATGGTTTCAGGTTTGTGGAAATTAAAGACTTCCCTGCTTCGCGGCTTTGGGTCCCATAAGTTAGTAAATCTGGTTTCTGAACCCGTTGATTCATAAACAAACGGCAAAGGTAAATCAACATATTGAAAATCATCAGGAAATCCACGGGCGTATTTCTCTGTCTGGGATTCTTTCCCAATAAGAGTTTCCCCTTCTTTTTTAGCTTCTATAATTCCTACAGCTTTACCATTGATGAAAAGAACATAGTCAGCTTCACCTACACCCTTCCCCATTCTAAAAAACTCAACAGCAACACCTTTAGCACTATGGATATTGGCGGTTTTAAAGTGCTGAATTGTCCAGCCCGCCTTTTTCAGAGCAGGATTAATCAGCTCATGCCTTGCTTTGTCTTCTGGACTTAAATACGATTTAGACATTTAAATTTAAGATTGTTTTTATCATGAGTTTTAGCCTTATCTCCAACATTATACAACATATATTTTAATATCAGCCAAAATCCAAAGGAGGAAGCGGGCTTAAAGCGCAGGGAGCGGAAAGCCGAACGATTGTAGCCTGTGCACCGAGACAGACTTCCTTATTCACATTTGTATAAATACACAAAATTGTCTTTATATTCTCCCAACTTATGCTAATATATATTTATGATAGCTTTCTTAATCGCCACATAAGAATACAAATACTTTTCATAATATGATTTCTACAAACGACAAGATCATACGCATAGCTCTCCGATATGTTTTAAATAAAGATTCGAGGGGATATCGCTTAGAAAGTGGACACCCTTCCGAGATTTTTGAAGAATTCGGCGTGCGACACGGAACGGCAAGGATAGATCTTGCTATTATTAATGGTGTCATGCATGGATATGAAATAAAAAGTGATCGCGACACACTTAAACGATTACCAGAACAGATAAACGAATTCAACAAGGTTTTCGATAAGCTAACTCTAGTTGTCGGAAAACACCATTTATATCATGCAATAAATATAATACCTGACTGGTGGGGTATCACTATTGCAAAAATTGACACTAACCATAAAATATATTTTCAAACCATCCGAGAAGCCGAAGATAATCCTGACCAAATCGGAATTTCCATAGCACAATTACTATGGAGACAAGAAGCACTGCAAATCTTAGAAGAACAAAATAAAGCAAAAGGGGTGCGCTCTAAACCACGAGAAATTATATATCAAAAACTAGCTAATGTATTGGACGTAAACGATCTTAAAGAAAAGGTAAGACATACATTGCTCGTCTCTAGGAGAGGTTGGCGATCTGATAAGCTGTTAGTGTTAAATGATGGTTTATAAATGCTTCAAGCCACATCACGGTATTACCTGTACCGTCTAGTTTTTTACCTTCTTTTTTCTTATTCATATATACTGGAAAATATTTTGCCTTTTCTGCAATATATTTGTCCCCTACGCTAAAATTCTCTCCACAAAATCTATTATCTTTTACTAATAAAGATGAGTGAGCCAAATAATCTTCAAACTTTTTCGCTTTACCTCTGAGTATAATCCAATCACTTTCAAGAGTATATTTAATGCTGGCGCTAGAGTGATAAAACTGAAGAGTTTCATTATAGATCGGATTCCTAACTGTATAATCTGCAAAGGTCGGAATCCTTTTTGGACCCGTCTTTCTTATATCCAACCATTTCACCCACTCAACCCTAGGAATAAGCTTGGATTGATCAACTGGGCATTCAGATAAATTCTCTGGAAAAGTGCCACACGCAAAGATAAAATTTCGCCATTTAGCCAAACCTTTGATTTCCTGACTAAAGTTGAAATATCTACGATAATGAGTGCCGTTCTCTTTGAGCGCTTTAAGGTCAATTAGCAGATCAATATTGCCCCTATGCATATTGAAATATTGCAGTATACCATCTAACTGGTTATTGAGTTTGCTCGTATCTTCTAACTCACTGGAAACAATCCGAAGGCATATTGCATTAGTATGCTTATTAAGGATTTGTTGCATCGCCTTTTTGACTTCATCGTTATCACTCAAATTCATTACTGGTATTAATTCTGCACCGCTTTCCGCAGCTTTTTTCATTATTTTTTTTATACTTTCTACCTTTAAAGCAAAGGTTAATAAGCTAAAATCTATATATGCTGGCTTTGCACCCCAAGATTTAATTATTTCTTCCGGAATCTCAGAAATTCTTTTTGTTCTAAACGTGGTAATCAATTCTTGATATAATTCCTCTGGAGTTTTTCTGATTGTATTCTCTTTATCTTTAAATAATGATTTTGGTTTCGGCATAACAAGTTCTATAAGCGGGGATATTTGATCTCTATATTCATCTGCCAATGCCTCAAGAGCACCTTGCTCAGCACGCTTCCACTTTAATATTGGCACATAATGTTTTGAATTCAACATATTATTTGTTCCACTTTTCATTAGGAAAATATTTTCGAACTTTCGCCTCATTCACGATTTTATTTAAATAGCTATACGTATTTCCTTTATGCCTGATCTGACCAGCAATGATAGCTACGTGAACACCTATCTCCTGGGCCAGGCTATTTGCTGCCATAGAAGAAGGAATAATCCTGGCTGCGCTAACTTCCCATTTTGCTCTTGGCAATAGGGCCTCTTCTGCTAATGTGTCAGCTTCTTGTTCCTTTTCATCAATATTAATTGCTTTTATTCCTTCGAGTTCGTCATAAAAAAGACTAATGCCACTATCAAAGTGTTTAGCTATATGCGCCAGTTCATGCATTAATGTAAACCAAAAATTGTCTAATCGATCATATCTAAGAGTTTGTCCGATAACTGGATTAAGTTTGTTAATTAGAATGGCTGAACCATCCAAGTAAGTTTTAGGAAAGTGCGGCTCAATTACTAATTTAATTCCGTATTTTTTAAGATATTCTTGAGCTAATATTGGACTATTGTCTTTTACGCTTAACTTAGCAAACTTTTGCATAAATTTGAGATCAATAGCACCGTGTTTATATTTTTTTGAAATTTTAATTTTATTGGCCTTTTTGAGTACGCGAGCGGCCCATGCAGCCAATGCATGTTTATCCGTAAGTGGTGAAGATCTGTAATTAGATTTTCTTGCCATTCCAACAAGTTGTTCAGGAGAACCAATTATAGAGAAGAAGTCTTTAAGGAGATCAACTTTACTAAAGTTCTTTGGAACTTTGCCAAAATAGCCTCGAACTTTCATTTCCGAGAAGAGACGATTATCCCAACTATTGTATTGGTATTCCAAGTCTTCCTGCATATCCGGCTTCTTTATAAGTACCTCAGCAGGGATCCCCAGCCCATTAGACAATGATCTGACCATATCAATAGTTAATTGGCGTTTGCCCGAAAGAATCTCTGACACTCTACTTCTGCTACCAATATAAGGAGTCAAGTCTGCCGGTTTAAGACTAGCTTGCTCCATTCTGAATTTAATCGCCTCAATAGGATTCGGAAGCATCGTTGGAAACACTCGTGCTTCGTAATCATGAATAAGAGTACTAAGAAGACTAAGTTGTTCTCCCTCAACAGAGTCTGGATCTGGATCACAACTCATCAACTTCTCGACTAACTTGAGTGCGTCTTGGTAGTCTTGTTCAGTTTTTATAACTTTAATTTTGTGCATTTTTACCCTACTTTATTTTCCAATTATCATATTCTTTATGTGTACCGATCTTCTTCACCAATACTATCCCGTTTTTATAGTTAACCTGAACTAACAATCTATACTTATTTCCACAAATATTGAAAACTACTAGCTGAGCTTCTATAAGGCTCGCCTTTGGATACCTAGTCTTTAGAGCGTGAGGCGTGCTCCATAGTGCGCCCTCGACTTCTGCTTCCCATGACTCAATTTGTGATCGAGCATCGGCATGCTGTACTTTGAATTTGTACAATATTTGTTTGCCTAATAGTTTCATATGTTGTCGCTGAATATAATGCCATTGTATTTGTTCCCATATTGGGAATATACACCAAGCATGATAAATTGTCAAGAGATTTTTTTTACGCCACCCCCTGAGGAACAGAGGTTCTGATAGACAAACGAAGCCGTAGTATCATTAACAAATAAGAAAAGTTTTCTATTACCTCTAAAGGGGGGAAGCTGTCACACCCCGAAATATCCGACACTGTCGGAATTACGGGGCAAGCTCCAGTCGCCGACTGCCTGCCCCGTACCGAATGGTTTACGGGGACTGTGACTGCAGGGATGGGCGGGGGATAAATATTCATCAAGCAAGACGCACCCCGAAAGGGGCAAATGTCTTCACCGAAAGGATGAAGTCTTTTGGTCTTGCGACCTTTACGCCTGAAAAGGCGTAAGGGTGATGAATATTTAATTAGTGGTGGCTATTAATGTTTTTAAAGATAGTCGTTCTTCCACAAAGGGGGAAACAGGCCCGGAGCGTCCCGTAGATCGGGATTTCCGCTGTGCTACAACAGGCTCCCCCCTCAGCTATGAGGGCTTATAAAGCGCTTTGAATATCCGGTTAAATAATTATGGTGACCCCGGAAATCGGAAATCCCAATCCCAGGTTGATGATTAATATTTAATGTTAAAGCTTTATCTTCTCACCATTGACAATGTCACTCAGCTCCTTCTTTTTAAGCAGTCTGATCCTTCGTCCTCTAACCTCAAGAATACCTCTTTCACTCATCCTGCGGAGTATTCTGGAAAGGGTTTCAGGTATAGTTCCAAGAAGGCTGGCAAGCTGTCCTTTGGAGATATCAATTTCAATGATGTCGCTACATCCAGTCCGTTTACAAAGATAAAAGAGATAAGCAGCAAGCCTTCCCGGTACTTCCTTTAAAGAGAGGTCCTCAATCATTCTGGTAAAGTGCTGAAGGCGCATGGACAGATTAGCCATCATATTCATGACAACCGAGGGTTCTTTCTGAATCAATGCGAGAAAGTCTTTCCGGGGGAAAAACAGCGCTTTCGTCTTTTCCATTGCATCGGCATGCGCAGGATATGGCCCGCCGGAAAAGGCAGAGACTGCACCGAGCAGTTCCTTTGAAGCAACTATATGGAGTATTTGCTCCTTACCCTCTGCCGAGAGCTTAAAAACCTTAACACGGCCATTGATAATTATATAGAAACCGGTTGATTCACTCCCTTCGGTGAAAATATTTTCACCCCGTGAAAACTCTCTTTCTCTAAGGATTTCTTCAAGCACTCTCAGAGCCGGCTCAGGCAATCCCCTGAAAAGCGGTATACCTGCAACAAGAGATATGTGTTTGGCTGTTTTCTTGCTCATCTTTAATTCTTTAATACCATTATTTCAGTTTTTTTGTCAAAAAATATTCTGTTTTTGACATAGGTCAAGGTTTTTCATCCCGATCATGGCTAAGATAGAGTCAGATGACAGATTATTACATGTAAACTCAAATCAATCTAAAGGAGGTTTTTTATGTTCTGCAACCAATGTGAACAGGTAGCAAAAGGCGGTTGTATCAAAATAGGCACATGCGGGAAAAAGCCGGATGTCGCTGCACTTCAAGATCTTTTAGTCCACGCACTTAAGGGGCTTTCTTTCTATGCGATTGAGGCACGAAAAGTCGGCATTATAAATGATGAAGCAGATGAGTTTGCCGTGAGTGCCCTTTTTTCAACACTAACAAATGTAAACTTTGATTCGGAAAGGTTTACCCCTCTTATAAAGAGATGTGTAGAATTGAGAGAGGGACTCAGGCTAAACATCACAAAAGCCGGGGGCCGGCCTGATATAAGTGAAGATGCTGCTTCCTTCAAGCCTGATGATACAATCGAAGGCATGGTCAGACAGGGTAAAGCAACAACAATTACACCAAATGAAGTCAATGCTGATATTTCATCACTCGAGCAGACCACTCTTTATGGACTCAAAGGCATCGCAGCATATGCATATCATGCACAGGTTCTCGGCCATAAGGATACTGCTGTATATACCTATGTACACGAGGCACTGCGCGCAATGCTCAATAAAAATATTCCCCTTGAGGAATGGGTGTCCATAGCCCTTAAATGCGGAGAAATCAATCTGAAAGCAATGGAATTGCTTGACGCTGCCAATACAGGCAGATACGGACATCCTGTACCAACCAAGGTACCACTAGGAGCAAAAAAGGGGAAAGCGATTCTGGTATCTGGTCATGATCTAAAAGATCTTGAAGAAATACTCAGGCAGACAGAGGGTAAAGGGATAAATATCTACACCCACGGCGAGATGCTCCCTACTCACGGGTATCCTGAGCTGAAAAAATATCCCCACTTTTATGGGCATTACGGAACAGCCTGGCAGAATCAGCACAAAGAGTTTGCACAATTTCCAGGTGCGATTGTTATGACGACAAACTGTCTCCAGAAGCCGCGTGACTCCTATAAAGATAATGTCTTTACCTGTGGTCTTGTGGGTTGGCCCGGTGTCACTCACATTCATGATCACAACTTTACGCCTGTAATCAAAAGGGCTCTTGAGCTGCTCGGCTTTTCAGAAGATATTCCTGGCAAAACCGTGATGACAGGCTTTGCGAGAAATGCTGTCCTGGGAGTTGCAGACAAGGTAATAGAGGGAGTAGAAAGCGGGGCCATCAGACACTTCTTCCTTGTTGCCGGTTGCGACGGGGCCAAACCGGGGAGAAACTACTATACAGAGTTTGTTGAGAAGGTGCCCGAAGACTGCATAGTACTTACTCTTGCATGCGGCAAGTTCAGATTCTTTGATAAGGACCTGGGCGATATCAGTGGCATCCCCCGTCTGCTTGACATAGGCCAGTGTAACGACGCATATTCAGCAATACAGATTGCCCTTGCCCTGTCAAAGGCTTTTAACGTTGATATCAACAAACTCCCGCTTTCCATGATACTCTCGTGGTATGAACAGAAGGCCGTGGCAATACTGCTGACCCTCTTTCACCTCGGCATTAAGGATATCAGGCTCGGGCCTACACTGCCATCCTTTTTGACTCCAAATGTACTCGACCTGCTGATAAAGAATTACAATATAAAACCTATCACTACGCCTGATGAGGATCTGGCAGAAATTCTTAAAAAAGAACCTGTTCGGGCATAATAAGTATATCTACAGGGGGACATTGCTCCCCCTGTTTCCCTTTCAACAATTCCCTGTTTTTACATAAATACATCTTTTTTTCACGTTTTTTAAGGGGGAGCCCCCGTAAACCACTAACGGGTACGGGGCAGGCCCGACAAGCCCATATACCACAAGGGTACAGGGGTGGGGAATACGGCTTTCCCCCCTCTCCTTTCTTGCTTGCCTCTGCGACTCACGTCGCAAGACGTGGCAGCAGGCGAAAGCAAGACGAGGGGGGAGCGGACGAGGCAGGGAAAGCATCCGGTATACATTATATCTACTTCTAACCCCAGAAAATCCCGGATGGATCTTCGTCTATTTCAGTTAAGATTTTATCTATATTCTTTGTGGATTCCATATCATAATATTTATGCCATTTATCGTTCCTATCAGCACAAAAAAGAGTCCAGCCTCCTGTCTTTTCATCAAATCTCATTTGAGCAACAGGCATTGAAGTCCATTCTTTTATATCAGGATGCCACGGCACTCTGTTTTCAAAAACCGTCACGCTATTGCCTCTTATTTTGAAAGATATGTTTACCTTCTCAAGCACATGTGGCGGGACTCTCTTTTTGCAGAATTCTCCGACTTTCTTTTCAGCGAGTGTTTTTACCAGGGTTGGAAGTGGCATAAAGCCTCATGATTAAATCGTAGTGAAGAAGGGAATAAAGTATTACGCCTTCCTGACAGAAATTTCTTCAGGTTTGCGCCAGACAGTTTTGCCATTGCGCCAGACAACAATTGGATTACCGGCCTGTTTGTGTTTTAGCAATGCCTCACGGACACCATGAACAAGCGCACTTGTAATTTGTTCAGGGTCAGAAAAAACCTCTGATATTTTGTCTTTATGTCTTGTTTTTACCGTCATATGTCTTTGTAATATTATGCCAGATTGCCTTATTTTTGACAACTATCTTGTCCTTATCTTCACCGTAGGCTATCAGCCTCGGCTCATCACCGGAATTATCATAAAAATACCATCTATCAGCAAGTTGACGATAGAGTTTGAAAAAATTGTACAGGCCCGCATGGTATCGCCGTCTGATAGTTTCTTCAGGCACATCATGTCCTCCCATGCGAACTCTTTCTGCTACGCGTGCAACGGCAAAGTCCTCATTTGGCAGCCAGAGGAACACAAGATAAAAACCATAACCTGTCTTGCGGAGTTCATCAATCCATGGCGCAAAAGTCTTACTTGCCAGAGTTGTTTCAAATGCAAAATTAACGCGTTTATTAGCGAGATGCGGAGTGAGGGGCGAAGCCCTGCCTACCGGCAGGCAGGCACTTATAGCAGTTATGCGATCTGAAGTTTGTTTCCCATTGGCTTGAGTACGTCTTTGAACATGCGGGATGCCTTAAACAGTTCAACACCAATAAGATTACCTTTGCTGTCAAGTTCCATATTTACGCCCGGAGATATCTCGACAACTTCAGCCTCCTCCCCCTCTTTTGCAAGGTAGAGAATGTCTTCTTTTTCATCGTAAAAGACCTTAAAATCGTCCATTATATTTTCCCCCATCTTCCTGATCGAATCCGGTTTTCTTTTTGCCCTTCCTTTAAAGGATGTATGGTTAACAGCTTAACATCCGTATCCTCATGCTTATATGCTACCATTATATCACGTTCTTTTCCATAAATTACTGCCTTCATAACTGCGATTGTATGCCCTGTTTCAGTATCTGAAAATCTTTCTTCTGCATTTTCATAAATTCTTTTCGGCAAACCGTATTCAATTTTTCTTAGAGAAATTCTTGTTTCAATGTGCTTTGAATATTTTATTTGCATGGCCTAATTCTACCAGTCTTCAGAACAGAAAGCAAAGAGTTTAAAGACGATTTGCCTTAAGTTTGGAGTCTTCCAGAACGACTTTAACCAGAACTCCCCGGTTTTTAGCGTCCACAATGTCATTAACCAATTCGTTAATCGGCCCCTCCCCCTCCGGCTCCAGAATAATAAAGTACATGGCAATGGTAATTGACGTGTCAGCGGCTTTCAAATATTTATGCATAGTTTCTTGGTAGGCTTCGCCAAAAAGAACATCAGCGTGGGCATAAAAGGGAAAGGAAATCAGCATAAGACATAAAATGAATATCAGTCGCGGGTTTACAGACCTTAAATTAATTCTATAATTTCCCAAAACATAATCCCCGAAATAAAGACATTCTAATATTCTTGAGAATATTAGAATGTCTTTATA
>VAPA010299999.1_pt1 | contig 11050 bp, 8 predicted proteins | sample 3395041 | NCBI WGS metagenome assembly VAPA01 (sample SAMN08290432, study PRJNA428436) | hydrothermal vent metagenome | isolation source: Deep-sea hydrothermal vent chimney | place: Indian Ocean: Southwest Indian Ridge | depth 1973 m m
CATTGCTATCTTTTTAGATCAAGAAACTGTACCTTTGTCCATGGCGGTAGTAGACAGCCAGCTGGCACAGGGATTGATCAGCGACCCAATTATTAGTGGTAATTTTGATCTCACCCAAGCAAGAAATTTAAGTGTGCAAATTAGAGCCGGAGCATTGCCCATTTCGGTGAGCGTAGTAGAGCAAAGGGCTATTGGCGCCACTTTGGGTGAGGAATCTATTAATAAAAGTTTTTTTGCTGGTTTGGTGGGGTTAGGGTTAGTGCTACTTTTTATGTTCTATATGTATAAGAGATTGGGGGTTTTGGCTGGCGTCTCACTTATCACTTACACCATTATTGTTTTAGCCATTTTTAAAGCTATTCCCGTTGTGCTAACTTTGCCGGGACTTGCCGGATTTATTCTTTCTATTGGTATGGCCAGCGATGCCAATATTTTAATTTTCGAAAGGATAAAAGAGGAGATACTCTGGGGAAAACCTCAGAGTCTAGCTATAAAACACGGTTTTAACAGAGCCTGGAGCTCCATTAGGGATTCTAACATTTCCTCATTAATTACAGCCTACATACTTTTTGAGTTTGGTACGGGACCGGTCAAGGGGTTCGCTTTAACTTTAGCCATAGGTATTTTGGTTTCCTTGTTTACCTCTATTTTTATAGTTAGAACATTAATAGAAGTTTTCAACGTGGGTAATTACAGAGGAGTAGCTAAAGATGATTGATCTCATGAAGTACAAAAAGTTATATCTGATATTTTCCAGCGTGATACTTATTCCCGGTATAATCTCTCTGATTCTTTTTGGGTTGAATTTAGCGGTAGATTTCACAGGCGGATCCGTTTTTAAGTATAACCTTGGTGACTTAGACGATGTTGATATTGCTAGAGAAGAGGTGGAAAATACTATTCGGGAAAAAGGTATAAAGATAAACGAAGTGTATTCCGATAAGCAAGTACTTGAAGTACGCACCAATCCCGTTGAATCAACACTTAATGATGAGATAAGTTTAGAATTATTAGGAAAGATACCCGGCATAAGACAAGACTCATTTGAAACTGTTGGGCCATCCATTGGTAAAGAGACCACCATAAATGCATTTAAGGCTTTAGGATTAGCCTCTCTCGGCATTATGCTTTATATTACTTTTGTCTTCAGGAATATTCCCAAACCCTATTCAAGTTTGAGATTTGGTGTTAGTGCCCTTGTAGCTATGCTGCACGACGCATTTTTGCTGCTGGGTATATTTTCTATTTTAGGGAGAATTTACAATATTGAAATTGATGCCCTTTTTATTACCGCCACTCTAACAGTTATTGGTTTTTCTATTCATGACTCAATAGTAGTTTTTGACCGTATTAGGGAAAATTTAAAGAAATTACCTCCAGGCTGGGGATTTGAGAGAGTGGTAAACTTTTCTGTCGTGGAAACTTTGAACAGATCATTTGCCACTTCTCTTACGGTATTAATTACCTTGTTTTCACTTTATATATTAGGTGGTGAAACTATAAAAAACTTTGTTTTAGCACTGCTTATTGGCATACTTTCCGGAACTTATTCGTCAATATTTACAGCTAGCCCTACACTGGTTTTTTGGGAGGAGCATATCTCTAGAAAGAAAAGAAGGTAAGATGCATTTTGTCTTGTAATATTTTTTGTTTGATGTTCTAATTGGCTTATGTACAAATGGGAAATTATGGATGAGTACGACGGCAAAGGAGATGTAATCAAAAAAATACTGGAAAATCGCGGATACATTACAGATGATGAAAAAGATACTTTCCTTAACCCACCACCCGTATCTTATTGGTTTAAAAAACTTCCTAAAGAGCTTCTCTTATCTCTTAGATCAGCGAGAACTTTAATTAATGAGTTTATAGAAAAAGAAAAAGTGATTATTATTCATGGGGATTATGACGTAGATGGTATTTGTGCCACCGCTATTTTGTATAGTACATTACAGCATAAATTGGGGTATAAGAATGTTTACGCTTTTATTCCCAATAGATTTGAACACGGCTATGGTTTATCGAAAAGTTCGATTGAGGCCGCCCTAGAGAGATTAGATAAGAAAGAGGTTGAGAAGGGGGTTTTAGTCATCACAGTTGATAGTGGAATTACCTCCTCTGCAGAAGTTGAATTATTGAAAAGAGATGACCATCAAGTAATTATTACTGATCACCATCAGAAGCCACCCGAAGTTCCAAAAGCCGATGTAATCGTTTGGTATGATCAGGTTGTTGGAGCTACCATATCTTGGTTATTAGCCAGCGTATTGGGTGCTGACGACCCCCATTTTATGTCATATTGCTGCTTAGCCACTGTAACCGATTTACAACCAGTCCTTGGTTTTAATCGTACGATAGTAAAAAAGGGTCTGGAAATACTAAATACCGCACCTCCCCCAGGGATAAGATCACTTTTAGAACTTTCCGGCAAAAAAGGTGTGGAAGTTACCACTTATGATCTAGGATGGTTGATAGGCCCAAGGCTAAATGCCAGTGGTAGGGTAGAGGACGCGGTTGATTCTTTGAATTTACTTTTGGAAAACGACCCCGCCAAGGTGAAAGAGTTGGCTTGGAAGCTAAATCAAATAAACAGCGCGCGTCAGGATAAGACATTTGAAATGTACGAGTTGGCAACAAAAGTGGATGAAAAAGAAATACCGCACGTGATCGTTTCTCATAATGAGAATTATCATGAGGGAATAATAGGGTTGGTGGCATCAAGATTAGCAAAAAAGTATTACAGACCCGCGGTAGTTATTAGCACCACCAACGATGTTTATAAGGGTTCAGTAAGATCTATACCAGGCGTAAACATCATTGAACTGTTGAGAGAGATAGAAGATTTGTTCTTGAGTTTAGGTGGGCATCCTATGGCGGCAGGATTTAGTATCCATGCTGACAAATTCGAAGAGATGTTGGAAAACCTAGAGAGGCTATCTAAAAAGATGATAAGCGAAGATTTATTTATCAGAGTTCTAGAAGTAGATCTACAGGTACCCTCCTCGGTTATAAATGAAGGTTTAATAGATGATCTGGATAAGTTGAGGCCATATGGTTTAGGTAATAACCAACCCGTTTTTGCTACTCGGGAAATGGGAGTATCATCCGTTAATAGAGTGGGTAAGGACGGGCGACACTTGTCATTAAAGTTTGTGAGCGGAGAAAAATTTTACAAAGCCATTCTTTTTAATGAAAATGATCTAAATTTAAATATTGAGGTAGGGGATGTAGTAGACGTAGCCTACAATCTAAAGAAAAATATTTATAATTCGCAGACCTATATAGATTTGATCTTAAAGGATATTAAAAAACCTACCTTAGAATAATATAAAATAAACCTATGCCCTCAGATATATATTCAAAAGTACATTTTCATTTTCCCTTTTATCACAAAGACCACGGAATTCATCTTTCCGAAAATAGTGCCCTTTACCTAACCCACGCTATAAGAGTTATGGCCGTTTCTCTGGTGGGTATATTTTTACCAATTTATATTTATAATATTTCCGAGAGTTTTTTATTTTTTAGCGGTAACATTGTCATCAATGGTATTTCTTGGGTGCTGGTGTACTATTTGCTCCGTTCTACCTTTGTTTGGATTTCTCTTCTACTTTTTGGTGAGACGATATTTTCTAAGTTTCATTTTCAACTTTCTATGATCGTCAGCTTCGTTATTTTAATTGTAGAAATTATGCTTTGGTATTTATCTAAGGATAATCTCTTCTTAATTCTATTGGCAGGTTCACTCGCCGGATTTAAAGTCACTTTTTATTGGATTCCTTTCCATGTTTTTTTCTTGCGAAAAGTTGGTAAATTTAAAAAACACTTTGCAAAAAACACCAGTTTGAGATTTTTTTTAACCAGATTATTTTCCGGCTTGGGACCCGCCATAGGTGGGATAATAATTGTTTGGTATGGTTTTGGTGTTTTATTTAGTATCAGCATAATCCTTCTCGTTGTAGCAGCGCTGCCGATTACTTTTGTTATTCATGATTGGAAACACAAAAAACACAGTACTTTAAAAGTACTAAAAAACTACTTGCTAAATAGTAAAATGAAGAACCTATCACTTAGTTACTTTGGCCAAGGTTTTGAGTTTGCCATATACGCTACATTCTGGCCCATACTACTTTTTTTTGTTTTGCAAAACTTTGCTTCCATTGGCTTTGTGAATACCCTATCTTTTCTTATTTCTTCGATCACAGTTTTGTTTATTGGAAAAATGATCGATAAGCACGGGACAAAAAAAATACATGCCATTGGCACTTTAGTAAATGCGGTTCTTTATCTACCCAGAATTTTTTTTAGCAGTCCTACACTTTTTTATGGGCTTAACATTATGGATAGATTCGTATCCGGAGCTATTTCCCTGCCACTTATGTCCCTGTCATATGAAAAAGCCAAAAAGCTTGGAGGTTCTGACTATTTTATGTACAGAGAATTAACTGTACATGCTGGAGTTGTCATCATGGCTGTCAGTGTTCTCATAGCCTTACAAGTATTTACATACTGGAAATGGGTTTTTATTCTGGCAATGGTAGCCTCTTTGCTCACTTATTTAATTGAGGTTGATGAAAACTAGTCGTCTAATCTGGTGTTGACCTCCAACCACCCCATGAATCTCTTACAAAAAGAGTAATCGGTCAAATCTCCTTCTTCTCCGCTTAGAACTTTTTCACATTTCTCTTTATTGTTTTTTATATACTCCTTATCCTCGAAATTTCTCCTTTGATACCAATATATACCTAGCGAGACAGCTTGTACCGCAAGGGCAATGACTACCATGACCAGAAATATTTTAAACATGGCTTTGATGTATTTTCCATCCATCGTTTTCATTGTACAACAAAGGATTGACAAAAAATATGTAGGATAATAAGTTGAATGTAAGTAGTTATGAAAAGAACCCAGACCAAAGATCTATCTGCATATGTCGGTAAGGATGTCTTGATTAAAGGTTTTGTACAAACAATAAGAAATCAGGGAAAAATTGCCTTTTTAATCATCAGAGATGTAACCGGCACGATCCAAACCGTGGTTGTACAGGCTGAAAATGAGGAAGTTTTTGATATTGTTGACCACTTAAGTCACGAGTCCGTAGTGTCCATAGAAGGTAAAGTGAAAAAGGAAAAACAGGCTCCCGGTGGTATCGAAGTGGCTATAGAAAAAATTGAAGTTTTATCCAATGCCGACCCTAGGCTTCCCATACCGGTAGTTGTTGAAAAAGGTGGTGAGGAAACGGATGTATCAACTCGTTTTGACTGGCGTTGGATTGACTTAAGGAAGCCTGAAAAGCAAAAGATTTTTAGAATATGGACCGAACTGGAAAAAGGCATGAGAAGTTTTTTCGAAAAAGAGAACTACTTTCAAATATATACGCCCGCCATTATGAATGCACCTAGCGAGTCCGGGTCCGAGGTCTTTGAAATTAATTATTTTGATCGTAAGGCATTCCTTGCTCAATCACCGCAATTCTACAAACAAGCAGCTTTGGCGGCCGGTTTCGAAAAAGTTTTTATGGTGGGACCGGTGTTTAGGGCAGAACCTTCCTTTACTACCAGGCACATGACAGAGTTTACCGGCTGGGATTTTGAGATCTCCTATATAGATTCTCATTTTGATGTTATGGACGAACTGGAAAACATTATGTTTTCCATGATGGAACAGGCAAAAAAAGTACTTCTACCTGATCTGGAGCTTCCTCAAAGACCGTTTCCTAGGATCACCATGGAAGATGCCAAAGATGCTCTGAAAAAAAGAGGTGTAAAAAGTGAGAGACCGCATGATGTCAGCCCGGAGGAAGAACGCGAACTAGGTAAAATGTTTAAGGAGGAAACAGGATCCGATTACGTTTATCTTATTGATTACCCCATAGAGGTGAGACCCTTCTACCACATGAGATATGAGGATAAACCGCATTTGACCATGAGCTATGATCTGATATATAAAGGAGTGGAAATTGTCACCGGCGCACAGAGAGAACACAGGGTGGAATATTTAGAAAAACAGGCTGGGGAAAAAAATGTCTCCTTAGATACTATAAAAGACTATTTGAACTTTTTTAGATACGGTTGCCCGCCTCATGGTGGCGGTGGCTTAGGTCCGGGTAGAATTATTATGCTCTTGCTGGATCTGCCCAGTGTCAAAGAAGCTACCTATCTGCCTAGAGATGTAAAAAGAATTTCTCCCTAAAGGAATTATTTAATCTCATTTGAGTATTTTTAAGATTTTTTTTAATGTGGCATTAACACTGATACAAAAATTACAATTTATCATCATCAGATACCTCATCTCTTTCCTGTGGTTTTTTGACTACATTTCTATTGTTGTTCAGAAAAAACGTTTCTACGGATTGATTTACCAGTTTGCAGTAGTTAGCCTTTTTGTGGCGGTATTATTTTTGCCTGTAAGGTATGTCCTAAGGCAAGAGACTTACCAAAGTAACATTTCTTTGCTACATACGGGAATAATTACTTACATTTATGGCGAACCATCTTACAGCGGGAATTCCCCCGCTGGTAGCACTGTTTTGGGAGTGTCGGGCACTTTAAAAAAGGGTCCCGTGCTGACTAATAAAATTGCCTTCCCTTTTATTACAGCAAAAGCTCATGTGGTTGTAGATAATAATTCACAAAAAGTGCTCAGCGAACATAATTTGCGGAGAACTTTCGCACCGGCTTCTACTACAAAATTAATGACCGCTTTGGTGGCTATGGATATTTACTCGGAAAATGAAGTTCTTACTATTACTCCTGATTGTACGGCAGTTGATAGTACAAAGTTATGGTTACCTCTGGACAGAGAGTTTATAGTGAAAGACTTACTCTACAGCTTACTGGTGAGCTCAGCAGCTGACGCAAGCTGTGTTCTCTCATCCTCGAAATTTAGCAGGTTGGTTTTTATAGATCTAATGAACAAAAAAGCCCAAGACCTTGGTATGAACGATACATTTTTCACCAATGAAATTGGCTTGGATGGACAGGATGGTTCTCACTACTCTTCAGCGTGGGATTTATATTTGTTGTCCAGGGAGGCTGCTAAGATTCCCCTGATTAGAGAGATATACCAAACCAAGGATCATACTTTTTATGATGTGAACGGGGAGTTTGAGGTGAATATATCAAATACCAATAGATTATTATGGGAAATACCAGGTACGGTGGGTGTAAAAACAGGTACCACAACAGGCGCAGGGGAAGTCTTAATCTATCAATATAACGAAGGAGTGAAAGACATAACCATCATTGTTCTAGCCAGCGATGATAGATTTCTGGATACAAGAAATTTGCTTAACTGGTTATTTTCCAGCTATGAGTGGTTTTAGTTTACCGATTGGATAAAGTCTGGTGTTAATGCCGGGTAGTAAATGGTAATGGTACCACCTTGTGTTCCGCCCGTGGTGTATTTGCCTTCGAAGATATAAATAGGCTGCAAGTATTCCTGGTAAGAACTATTGTCGTAGTAAGCAAGGTAAATGTTATTGATGTAAATATCCTCTACTATGGGTGTAACGCTTTTATCTAGTAGGTTGCTTCCGGAGGGTGTGGCGTTAACTATGACTCCTTTGCTGTTTTTTACTAAATTCCAAGCGTCTGCGACGGTAATAATGGGGTAGGTGGCATTTGCTTGAGTTTTTATTTCCCGAACATGGCTTTCCAAGATGGGATAATTATAATGAGGCTCGTTTTTAGTAGGCCTTCTTAAGTATATATACTGTAAACCTACTTTAGGGTCAGGTCCTAGTATGGGGTATTCCTCTATACTACGAAAGAAGTCAACACGAGCCAGCTGGGCATCTAGAGGGGCCTCAGTTGTTTCCAGCCTATTGCCGTAAAACTGCACGAAGGTAACTTTTTGTGTACCATTGAGGTACAACTCATCCTCAAATCTTCCCACGTCTTCTAAAAGTTCTTTGGCATAATTAAGAGTTTTGGTTTCCGTTAGCTCTCCTCGGGGAAACCTGCTTGCTTTTCCAGTGAGAGGCGTTAGATGTATAACATCTTTGGTATTAGTGTTTATTTCCAGTAAGCCGTTGGAATTTAGTTTACGCCATCTGTAGGTGGTTTCTTTTAAACTAGTGATGAGATCGTCTTCGTAATACCCTAGTTTTTCAGCTGTAGCTGAGGCATTTTTCCCCTTTTCGAAAGGAGGCACGGACCTGATATATTCGTAAACGGTCATTTTCCTAGGTAAGCCTTTTGGTAATCTTCCGTCTTTAGTATCAAGTATAAAGCTGGGAGTTCTATCGTCATTGATATCTTTTTCGATAAACTCAAGTGGCGGTAAAACACCGTAAACAGGTGTAGGAGGATCTTTCTCCGGGAACATAACAATAAATAGTTTTTTAGCGCCTGGAAAGAGAAGTAGTAAAAAAATATAATAGACGACAGCAAAAATTCCGGTGAGAACTACGCCTTTTCTTACTATCTTTGAAGCTTCAGACAGGGTCACAATTATATATTATCATGTATTTCTATCTGGTAGAATAAACTTATGAAGACAATAAGAACCAGGATGGCGCCTAGCCCAACGGGAGATTATCACATAGGGCATATTAGAACAGTCCTCTATAATTATGTTTTCGCGAAGAAGCATAGCGGTAAGTTTGTCATACGTATTGAAGATACAGATAGAGGAAGATATGTAGAGGGGGCGATAGAGAGGATCCTCAAAGTGATAAGTGATTTTGGATTGGATTGGGACGAAGGACCTTTTATCCAATCGGAAAGATTGGATATCTATCATAGACACGTTGATGAGTTGATTAATCTTGGTAAAGCTTACCGCTGTTTTTGTACCAAGGAGAGATTGGGGGAAATGCGTGCTGAGCAGACAGAAAAAGGTTATGCCAGGACTATGTACGACGGTCGTTGCCGGGAATTAGAGAGGGAGGGGGCTGAAAAACTTATGTTGGAGGGTGTCCCTTATGTAGTGAGGCTCAAAGTACCTAAAAATGAAAGAGTTAAGTTTTTTGATGAAGTTTATGGTGCGTTGGAATTTGAGAGCAAGGAAATTGATGATACCGTTTTGCTTAAATCGGGTGGTTATCCCACTTACCACCTAGCTGTGGTGGTAGACGATCATTTGATGAAGATCACGCATGTGATGAGAGGAAATGACTGGCTGCCCTCTACCCCAAAACACATTCTTTTATATCAGGCATTTGGTTGGGAATTGCCGACGTTTATTCATTTGCCAAACCTAAAGGAGAAGGGCGAGAGCAAGAAGTTGTCTAAAAGGTATGGAGCTGTGTTAGCTGTGGATTTTCTTAGAGAAGGTTATATCGTGGAGGCTATTCTTAACTTCCTGATGTTTTTAGGTTGGAATCCCGGCGGTGATAAAGAAATATATTCTCTTGATGAATTCGTCGAAGTATTCGATGTAAAGAGGGTACACAAGACTGATCTGGTGGTATTTGATAGGGAAAAGCTACTTTGGTTAAACGGATACTATTTAAGAAGCATGTCATCTGAAGTTTTCCAAAAGAGGATACTACAGTGGAGTGAAAATTACTCGGTTGATCTGCATACAGGAGACCATAATGAAGAATATCATCTAGAGGTGATCTCTCTGATCAAGGAAAGAATAAAAACTTTAGCAGAATTTACCTCCTTAACGCACTATTTTTACTCAGAACCTAATATTGATGAAACTTTACTAGATCATTACACGAAAAGTAAGGAGAAAACCGGATATATCTTAAATGGTTTTGTAGATCTATTTAAGGGTGTAAGTAAAGGTGCGTGGAAATCTTCTCAAATAGAAAAGAATGCATACTTGTTCATGGAACAAAACGATTTTGGAACTAAAGAAGCCCTCATGACTGTGCGTGTTGCCGTAACGGGAGAAAAGGCCACACCACCGATTTTTAGGATATTGGAGTTGCTTGGCCGGGAAGTTGTCCTGACAAGGTTAGAGAAGGCCCTTAGTGTATAAGTATCTACAATAATTAGAATATTCTCTGTTGCTAAAAAATTTACCAAACTGCTAGAATAAGTAGGATAAATATTTTTCGAAAGGAAATCTATGCCACCGAAAAAAGCCGTCAAGGATAATAAAGATAAGGGAAATAAAGATAGTAGTGGTACCACCAAAAAAAATAAGGATATGGCTTTGAATGCTGCCTTGGAGCAAATAGAGAAAAGTTTTGGGAAGGGCGCTATTATGAAGTTGGGAGATAACCCTAGATCAAAAGGTGTGGCTGCTATTTCCACAGGCTCAATTGCTTTGGACATTGCCTTAGGCATTGGGGGAGTTCCTAGGGGTAGAATAGTGGAAATATACGGACCTGAGGCATCCGGAAAAACAACCTTAGTGCAGCACATAATCGCCGAAGCTCAAAAAGCAGGAGGTACGGCTGCTTTAATAGACGCTGAACACGCCTTTGACCCCATTTACGCAGTAAAAACAGGTGTTGATATTAATGAACTGTTGGTTTCCCAACCTGATACCGGTGAACAGGCATTAGAGATCGCGGAAACTCTCATTAGGTCAAATGCTGTAGATATTATAGCTATAGATTCTGTAGCTGCCTTGGTACCAAGAGCGGAGATAGAAGGTGAGATTGGAGATAGTCACATTGCCTTACAAGCAAGACTGATGAGCCAGTCACTGAGAAGATTAGCCGGGGCCATTAGTAAATCTAGGTGTACGGTGGTTTTTACCAACCAGCTGAGAATGAAAGTTGGTGTCATGTTTGGCAACCCTGAAATAACACCGGGTGGAAAGGCTCTTAAATACTATTCTACGGTGAGGATGGAAATTAGAAGGATACAATCGTTAAAAGATGGTGATGAGTTTTCCGGGATCAAGGTAAGGGTCAAGGTGGTAAAAAACAAAGCAGCCCCGCCTTTTAGAATTGCCGAGTTTGATATTATGTTTAACGAAGGTATTAGTCGTGAGGGAAATATCTTGGATGTGGGTGTTGATTTTGAAATAGTTAATAAGAGTGGATCCTGGTACGAATACGATGGTGTGAAGCTGGGTCAAGGTCGAGAAGCCTCTAAAGCTTATTTAAGGGAGAACCCTAAGATAGCCTTGGAAATTGAGA